>ERZ779880.763-NODE-763-length-35421-cov-12.350930_pt1 | contig 35421 bp, 34 predicted proteins | sample MGYA00511555_ERZ779880 | MGnify/ENA primary metagenome ERZ779880 (study PRJEB29588, sample SAMEA2145815) | human gut metagenome | biome: human gut; feature: human-associated habitat; material: faeces | place: Denmark | collected 2008/2010 ... | reverse complement strand
CCCCCGCCGCAACCAGTCCATCCCCGGCAGCCAGCCGCGCCGCGACGGCGGCGGACAGGGAACAACCCGTTCCGTGAGTGCTCACATCCTGTACGCGCGGGCGCTCCCATTGCCCCAGCAGACAGCCGTCCGGGCCGGCCAGCACGTCCCGGCAGTCCCCCTCCAGATGGCCGCCCTTCAGAAGGACGGGGCATCCGTACCTGACGGCGAGGCGCGCGGCGGCCTCCGGCAGTTCATCCCTTCCCGGATTCACGGAAGAGCGGAGCAGGACGGCAGCCTCATCCAGATTAGGAGTAAGCAACGCCGCTCCCGGCAGCAGAAGCTCTTCATAAACAACCACCGCCTCTTCCCGCATCAGGCGGTCGCCCGCCGTGGCGATCATAACCGGGTCCACCACAACGGGAACATCCGCCCCGGCCAGCACCTCATGCACCGCACGAACGATAGCCGGGGAATACAGCATGCCCGTCTTCACGGCGCGCACGGGAAAATGTTCCAGATTGATGCGCACCTGGTCAGCCACCAGCGCAGGGTCCACCTCCTGAATGCCGCGCACTGTCCCGGGCGCCTCGGACACGACGCAGGTAACGGCCGTAAGCGCAAACGCCCCCATGGCATGGGCCGCTTTCAGGTCAGCCTGGAGACCGGCCCCCGCGGAGCAGTCGGAACCGGCAATCGTCATCATTACGGGAATACTCATGGCCCTGTTTTTAATCGGGAAGAAAGCTCTTGAACATCCAAAAATCCGCACGCGCCGCCTCAATGTCACAAATCCGGGTGGGAAAACAAGGAGGAAATGCCACAATCATCTCATGACGCACGCCTCCCCCGCCTCGGATGAACAGGAATTCTGGCTTTTCATTCAGGATGCCCCTCTGCCGGCCGCAGAGGAATTGCAGGAGAGCATGTTCCGCCTGGACGGCTGTTTCCGGCTGAACCTTTCCGGTGCGCCGGAAAACGCTCCGGACCATGTGCTGGAAGGAGAATATCTGGATGAAGAGGGAGAATCCCAGCTGGACGTATTCTGGGTCATGGAAACGGACGACGCGCGCCAGGCGTTCAAAAGGGACAACGCGGCCCTCCGGCAGATAGGGAACCGCACCAAAATGCTGCGCTTCATTCTGGAGGACGAATATGCCCTGGGCCATGTATTCGCCATGATTCACGCCATACTGGAACAACGGGACGGCCTGCTGGTCATTCCGGACTCCCGGGGGAACGTTATTCTGGAACGGAAGAAAGCTTTGGATTTCCTGAACAGGGAAATCCGGGAAAGTTAACGTTTCTGCGTCTGCGGAGCAGAACCGCCCTCACGCTCCGCATTCAGTTGAAGCGCCTTCTTTTTCCAGACTTCCGCCATATCCGCATCCTGAGAGGTTCCCTTTCCGGTGCTGTAGCAGACGGAAAGCATCAGCATGGCGTTGACGTGATTCTGCCCGGCGGCCAGCCGGAGCCAGCTGAACGCCTTTCCCTCATCCACAGGCACGCCGGAACCTTCCAGATAAGCCAGTCCCACGATATACTGGGAATGGGCGTCTCCGGCCGCAGCCGCCTGTTCATACCACTTCATGGCTCGCTCCATATCCCGCTCCACTCCCTGCCCCTTTGCATAAATGTTCCCCAGATAGACGGACGAAGGCGTATTCCCTCCGTTGGCGGCCTTCTCCAGCAGCGCCAGGCCGGAAGCGGCATCCTTCTCAAAACCCATCTTCCCCTCCATGTAAGCCCGGCCCAGCAGCCCCATGGCAGCCGGATGTTCCTCATCCGCCGCCTTGCGCCACAGCCCCAGCGCCTTGTTCAGATCCTGATCCGCGCCATCCCCCTTGAAATACATCATTCCCAACATGTACAGGGCGTTCCCCCGCTGGGTTCCCGGGCGGCCAAGCCCGTACTCAAACCACTCCCTGGCCGCTACGGCATCACGCTTGATTCCCGTCCCATACAGGAACATGGCGCCGATAACCGTTTCCCCGGAGTACCCGGAACCGGTCTCCGCCACGGAATCACACCAGGAACGCACGTCCAGCGGATGAACCCAGCCATTCTGCAACCCCTCCGCATACAGAGCGGCCACATCATTGAGGGCTTTTACATGCTCGCTGCCATTTTCTTTCTCGCGGCCGGCGCCGGCCACAGCAGCGTCCAGGCGCTCTCTCCATATTTCCGCCTCTTTCCGCACCGCAGACGGCTTTTCCCGTTCCGCTGAAGGAGCAGCCTGCCTTTCCCCGGAAGAAGGGGCGCGGTCACATCCGCTCAAAAAAAAGAAGGCGAAGGAAGCCGCCCATAAAGAGACAATTTTTTTCATCATGGCCATTACCATAAGACAGCCTCATCAGGCTGCCAAGAAGAGAAATGACGGAAACGCCGCCTCCGCACGCCGCGGAAGGGAGAAGCCGGAGAGCCGGATTTCCTCTTTTTGCATTGAATATTTTCCTCTTTTTGCTCTACTGAAACCAGTTCAACCTCTGATGAAATTCGTTCTGCCCCTGTATCTCTTGACATGCCTGGGCCTGGCGTTCCTGGTAAGTTTTTCCTGCCGGGGTTCCGCGACGGAACTTCCCGTAAAATACGTCTTCGAGCTGTCGGATGAGCCGGTGAAAGTGCATCCCGGCAAAATAGATACCAAAAGCGTTTTCTTCCCCAAATACGCGCGCGGCACGTCTCCGGAAACCCTGAAGCGGCAGGCCGCCCTCTTCCAGTCCAAGGCCTCTCACGAGGCCTCCAAAAGCAAACCGGCCATCAGCATCCACATGAATGACGACAAAACGGAAAGGGACGTCCATGAGCGGTCAGGCTATGAATTTCACCATGCGGAAAACCAGGAAGACATTGTCATCACAACCGAGACGCCGGACGAGGAAGTCTGGCTGAACGCCGGGGATCCGGACAGTCCCTTTTTCCATACGCCCCGTTCCGCCGCCAATACGGGAACTCGCGGAACCGCCACGCCTTCCGATTCCTGGCCCGCCTGGAATGAAGAGGAAGTCAACCTGCACATGAACCTTCCGGAATCGGCGCCGCGCCCCCTGGTAGTGCAGCCGGCTCCGTCCGGGGCCATCCGCACCATCATCAAATCCTTTAACGGAACCGTTTTTGAAGCGGATGCGCAACCCATGCATCCCGTCTGGGATCAGCTCCCGCCCGGATACGTTCCTATTCCGGCTCTTCCGGCCTATCAGCCCGCTATATTGAAGAAATTACAATAGGAGGGGGGCAGAAGGCCTCAGAACTTGAAGCGGACAGCCCCGAAAACAGACCATCCGTTAAAGGCTTTGGCCGTTGCCGAATCCACATGGCTGGTGACATACTCTACAGCCAGCATCAGCTTGACCGCATTGACGGCCTCCGGACACAGATAGCAATTCAGCCCCAGGTAAAAGGAATGCATGCTGTCCACCCATGCGGGGTAATGGGTGACGCTGGGCACATAACGGGTATTCAGCTTCACAGAACGGTTCCCAAAGGAGCACTGGTATTGAAAGACGCCCTCAAGATGCGGGGAAATCCGGTAAATGGGCTGCAACACCAGTCCGTACACATTCTTTGCGCCAGGCTGGCCTACAATTCCCACGCCTGCCAGCAAATTCCCCATGATGGAGAAAGCGCCGCGGCTGGCGTCCCAGCTCAGGGAAATCACGTCCTGCGCCCCCGTTCCGCAGTAGTCGGACGAGGAAGGGATTTTCCTTCCCCGCCATTCCGTAAAATTATGGGCATACTGGTACCCCAGAAACTGGCTGTCCCACATGGGAGAAGCCACCTTCCACTTCATGGCGTTCAGGAGAAACAGGTTGTCCGCGGAATGGAACTGGATTTCATCCTTCAAATCCGTACCGTTCGCATTCAGGTAAACGCCGTAGGAATGGTACAGGCTCTTGGCATCCTTCTGAAAATTGGCCTCCAGCCCCCAGTTGGAAATAGGGATTAATTCATTGCACAGGGCGGACCTTTCCACTGTTTTAATCCGTGAGGAAGCCAGGCAATATTCCGACGTCAGGTGAGGCGTCAGCTTGCCGGCCCTGAGCTTGACGCCGGACATGGTCTTTTCCAGATAAAGTTCATACAGGGACCACTCCGTGTGGCTGCCGATCCATTCTCCCCGCACTTCGCGGTGCCGGCCTTCCAAATCCCCTACATTCGTCAGATTGGACAGACGCCAGGAACCGTCCCCCATCAGGATGTCGCCGCCCAGGTAAGCGCGCCTCCACCCGTTGTTATGGCCGCCGGAAGAAGCGCAGAATTTATTGGCTCCATTGGGGCTGACGGCTGCTGCCTGATACTGGCCGATCAGCGTCAGCTTCACCTTCCTGATCCATGAGGAATCATTCCGGTACAGCACGGGACCGCGGTCCAGCACCCGGCACAGGGACGGCAGAGATTCCCCGGAAACCGGCTGGAACTGAGTTGCTCCCACACCGGCTTCCGCCGAAGGAAAGGCGGCACACCAGCAAACGGCCAACAGGGACATCCCCGGAAAAACAAGCTTCATCATAGGTTAAACAAACAAATTGGGCGCACATCTTAAGGAGCCGCCTTTGAAAATCAAGCCCGGATGTTCCTTTCGACATCACAGGTTTCTGAAAGGGTTGTTACAAAGAACGGCAATGGTGAACGCAGCGGTGCGCCCTTCCGGAGCGCCACTATCAAAAGGCTTAGGGACGCAGGTTTCGGCACGGCCTGGAGTTATGGCGACATCAGCCTGCGTATTATCGGCCTGACGAATGGGGGCCATTCCTCATCATTCCCGACGCGATGGCGAAACCATAATGAAGTTCCCTGGCATCATCGCTAACGTTTACCGGCTCCAGCGCATCATTCCGGCAAGCTTTCCCTCCCGGCCCGCATGGAGGAACATGCCTGAATAACTACCTCCCGCTCCTGCGGGGAAAGACCGTAAATGTCTTCCATCAGCACATTCATCCGCTCATCCCCTTCCGGACAATAGCGGACCGCGAGCGCGTCCGCCAGCCTTTCCGCCTCCCGCAACAGGGGAAGGCCGGGCACGCGGATGGGGGCCCGGAGGATAGGGGCGGTATCCATCTGGAAAAAATCCCCCTGCATTTTTCCCCGGCGGAGAAACCAAAACTGCATCAGGCGCGAATTGAACAGAGCCGCCAGATATTTCATGCTCATGCGTTCCGAGCGGATCACGTTGAATGCCATCATCACATAAGCCTCCTTTTCCGTATAGGAGAAGGTTGGACGGGCACACTTCCTGACGGCCAGGATTTTGGGGCCGGGACGGAAAAAACGCTCCTGCCGGGGCCAGTGCACATGGTAGTATTTCATGCGGCCCATGCGTGTTTCCCGCCGGGCCTCCATCAGGGGACGGAACTTTTCCAAATGGCGCAAAAGCGTAACGGCCTGCTCCGCTCCGTTGGACGGGGTCAGATATAACAACACCTTTTCAGGAGCGTTCAGCGCATGCCGCCCTGCCTGAACAGGTTCATACAGAGGCTTGAGAAAACGCCGCTCCCGTTCCGGCAGCAGGTCAACATACCCCTTAGGCACGACGAATACCCCATCCCCCCTCCGGATTCCGAACCGCCGCACTGTTTCAGGCCCCAGATTCTCCAGAGCGCGGGAGGAAACGACGTCAGGATTCGGCACAATCCCCTGCGTCATTTCCTTTGCGGCATCCAGCCTGAAATTCCGGCACGCTTCCATCTTTTCCAGAAGACGCCGCTCTGCTGAAGAGCAGAAGGACAATCCTTCCCTGACGCACGTTCCGACATCTTCCGGCAGGGGAAACCGACGGTACGGCTCATGTTCCAGAAATGATTCCACTTCATTCACGGAGCCGCCAAAACGGCGGTATTCCGGAACCAGACGCTTGCCTTCCTCTCCCTTTTTCTCCGCCAGAACAGTCATGGTATGGACGCGGGCGGATTCAAACACGCGGCAGGCTCCGAAATCCGACAAGCGCAGCAAACCGCAATCTTCCAGCAGCTTGCGACGGAGAAAGGCAGCTCCGGCATTAGCCATCCACTTGTTGGGAACGACCAGATGCATCACGCCCCCCTGCTTCAGGGCATCCAGCCCCACACAGGCAAACACGTACCAGTAATCCATGCGGGAAGAACAGTAGGAAGCAAGAGAAGAACATTTCAACCGGTCAAATAATTCCTTGTTCCCTTTTTCCCCGACAAAAGGGGGATTGCCGATCACCAGGTCAAAGCCTCCTTCCTCCATGACCGTTGAAAGGCCCTGCCGCCAGACGCCGGAAGCGGACATATCCAGACTGTCCCCGCACAGCAGGCGATCCCGTAACTCCCCCTTTCCTCCGGCGGCGAGCCATGCGCAACGAAAACGGAAACGGGCCACTTCCAACGCCTCCGCACAGACATCCACTCCATAAATATTCTCTTCCAAAACGGAGCGGATTAAATCGGACTCCGGACACCCTGGTTCCAGACGCTTTCTGCGGGAGACAAGCTCCCGGAGCATTCCCATGGTGAATGCTCCGGCCCCGGCGGATAAATCCAGCACACGGACACTTCCCAGCAACCCGGCTTCTTCATCACCGCTCCTGGGAGCAGACAATCTGGATTCCAGCCAGGAAGATACCGCTTCCCGGGCCATCCAGCGAACAAGAAAGCCGGGGGTATACACCGTCCCGGAACGGCGGGCATCCGTCAGGAAACGCCCCAGCAATCCTTCCAGCACGGCAGGAGTAACAGCCCGGCAGACATCCTCTTCCCTCAAAGAAAAAGCGAATCCCCCCGGCAGCCGGCCCTCACGGCCAGCCTGCCGTTTCAGCAAATTATTCATCACCGCCTCTTTCAACCGCCCCCAGGTTTCAGGACGGCCCCCACTGCCCTTCTCCACGGCGAAACACTGAGCTATAAAACAATCCTGAACGTTCCGCTCCTTCACTGCGGCATTCGTACACTACTGGAACGGGCCGCGCAATCAAAAGGAGAAATTGTCCGGGAAGCCAGCTTCAGAACATTCATGCCCGGAATGCCCTTTCCTGGACAATCCCGGCGCGCTTGCACCGGCAATGCCTGTTTCCATGAAGGCAACACCCCATTTCATAAATCCGGTTTCCCTATCAGGTTTCTCAATTCGTTTCTCTATTCCCTTATTTTGGAATAAATAAAATCCGGCTTTGCCATCAGCAAGCCGGACTAAAAAAGAAATGGTACCCCGTCACGGGCTCGAACCGTGGACAAACTGATTAAGAGTCAGCTGCTCTACCAACTGAGCTAACGAGGCATGTATCCGGTGATTCCCCGCGACAAGCACCACCCATGAAGATGGAGCCACTGGTCGGAATTGAACCGACGACCCACGCATTACGAATGCGTTGCTCTACCCCTGAGCTACAGTGGCATCGCGAGAAGCGCACGAGCAAGTAATCATAAGAGTCCCCTTTTAGCAAGTCTTTTTTGCAATAAGACCGTTTTTTTACTCCTTGAATGCGGAATAGAAGCCAAGAGCGGCAGGTGACAGTAGAAGAGCTTGCATAGGCGCGGGAAACATGGTGGAGTTCATGTCCTCAAAGAGCTTTTCTTTCCCTACTTATCATGAAGGCATATTACATTTTCCAGCAGGCGGACGAAGAAACAATCAGCAACATTCTGGACTGGATGCGCAACCAGGAACGCGCCATTTATCGCGCCGCCGTGCGTGAACTTGGAGCCCTGAAAAAACTGCGCCCCGAATTTATCCAGCGCAAACCTCTTCAGGAACAATTTTCCTTCATCAAGAAAATGCTGTCGTGGAAACCCAGCAATGAAATCGGTGATCATCTGCTTCAGGTCTGGCTGTTGCGCAAACACCAGGACATGCTGATTACGTTCCTGAATACCCTGGGCATCCCCCATGACGGCAACGGCATTGTCAATGAACTGCCGGAAACGCTGGACAAGGACAAACTCGCCAAAGCTGTGGACGAACTGTTTGAAAAATACCCTGCCGGCGTAGCGTCCGTATACCTCCAGATGTTCCAGCTCCAGACGGAAGACGGCTGGGATGAACTGGCCGAAGTTCTGGCGAACGACCCCCGCGTCACGATTCGCTGACGTTATTCTCCTCCGAGGCATAACAGGGCCGCTCCGTCCCGGAGACGGCCCTTTTTTATGGAGGCAAACGGCCTGCCTGCCGCTGTTCTCCGGGTTCCTGGAGAAATAAGCGTGGGAACGCGCGGAACCTGTTTGAAACAGCTGTAATGGAAAGCATGCCGGAAGCGCAAGCCCATCAGGTGGAGGCGCTGTCCGTCTGTTCCGGATGAAATGACCACCCCTCATCCCCGTGGTACACCATCATACGGGACATGCCGCCGTCAATGACCAGATTCTCCGCATTGACAAAGCCGGAGCTGCAGAGAAAGAAAACGGCCTTCACGATATCTTCCGGCGAACCGACGCGTCCGGAAGGGTGCTGAAAACCGTCTTCCGGAGACAGGACGCCGAAAGCCCCCGTGTCAATCCAGCCAGGACTGATGCTGTTCACACGAACGCCGAAAGGGGCGAGGCTCATGGCGAGAGCATGAGTTAAAGAAGTGAGGGCGCCCTTGGCCGCGCTATAGCTTTCCGTATCCTTCTGGGACATGGATGCGCGGGTGGAAGCAATATTCACGATGGAAGCGCCGCGGGAAAAATGGTTGCGAAATAAAAGGCTTAGCAGATAGGGAGCGGAAACTCCCACGCGCAAAACTTCATTGAATTCCTCAAAGGAACAGCCGGACAGAATGCCGCGACGCGTGATGCACGCATTATTTACCAGCACATCCACATGCCCAAAGCATTCCAACACCTTTTCCGCAAAAGACCGCACGTCCTCTTCCACGCCAGCATTGCCCGTCACGCAAAGATGCCCCTCTCCCGGCAGTTCCTCCAGCAGGGAGGCCGTTTCCTCATGCTTCACATCCAAAACCGCCACCCGGGCTCCCGCCGCAGCGCAGGCTTCCGCAATGGCGCGGCCAATGCCGCAGGCTCCTCCCGTCACCACCACGGTACTGCCGAAAAAATCAACATCCTTCATAGGCTGATTGTCATATCCCGCCCAAGAAAGTCAATCATCGCTTTCCGCGCATACGGCGCTCAATGCGCGTACATTACATCGCGGTAAAGTCCCATGGCCCTGAAAAGAAGAGGAGAACGGGTTACTACGTCCGTCTCCGCAATAAGACGGGCTATGGTGCTGGAAACGGCCATTTCCGCTTCCTCCGCACGGCGGCTGATACGCTCCATGTCCCTGGTTTTCACCAGATTCATACGTCCAGATTTCTGAAAATCATCAACAACATAGCGCAGCCTTTTCAACTTGGCCACCACTTCCACCAACTCCATGGCGCACCGGTCAGCCGTTCCGGCATCCTTGATGCCGCGAAGAAGAAAGTCAACTCTCTCCAGGCACAGGCAGAACTCCTCCATGGTCACGACAGGGTCGGACCAGAACTCCTGAAAATCGATCAGCCTGGGCTGCTCTATTTTAAGCCCCGCCACAGCCTTTTGCATGGAAGGGGAACCATACATCCTGGCCGTCGTCAGCTTCAGGAGCGCCCGGAAAGCGCGTTTGCGCTCATCCTCCGCCTGCTTTCTCATCTTTTCCAGCCCCTCATGGAAATGCCGTTCAAAACCGGGAATCCAGTCACCATACTTCTTCTCCATTCTGGCAATGTTGTTCATCTGTTCCCTGACCATTCGGCCCTGAAGGGCTACAGATACGGCATAGGCTTCCGCGGCAACTTTATTGTCAATCCCCTCCAGCATGTCCACCATGGTGGAATACTGTTCCAGATAAGCTTTCAGAAACGGCTTTATCTTGTTATTCAAATACAGGGCCACCCGTTCGTCCGTCAGACTGAGACCGCACTTTTCCAGATCATTCCTGATGACATCGGAATCATAATACCTGAATTCATGGAGCTTCAGTATTCCCGACATCATCCGGTCGCGGGCCTTGTCCACGCGTTCCCGGAGAATGGAATGAAAGGCGGGATGCATTTTACGCGATTCTTCATGCACGCGCGGATTCAGAGCCATCAGGCGCCCGCAATTCATATCGTAAAATTTAAATTTCTCCGTCAGGCGTCCAAGTTCATCCATCAGGGCCTCTCCTGCGGCACGGTCCTGGATGGAAATAACCAGATCCGTCATCTGTTCCACTTCCTTCAGTCGCAGGGAAAGCAGCTCTTCATAAGATTCCACCGGGGAAAGCTCTTCAGAAGCCCCTGCTTCCGCAGACCCGGCATCTTTTCCATTATCTCCGCAGGAACACAAACACAGCGCCAGCGGGAGCGCGCCTCCCATCAACGGCAAATTCAGGAACAGAGAAAAACAGGAGCTAAACTTCATAAGAAAGCAGCATTGAAGAAGAAGAATGAAACTCCGGCCCGCACCGCGGCGCCGAAGCTACCGTAAAAAAGCGTCATCAAAGTTCAAGGTCTTTTCATTTCATCCGGGAAAAACATTCCCGTTCCTTCGACAGGAAGAAATATTTATTTAATATGGTGAACACTTTTCTGATTCGGGATGTCACACTTTTTTATCCATATCATCCTGTCAGCCGTGATTCTTGATATTCTTCAATACGGACATCCTCTTTTGAGAGAGGAATGCGGGCCCGTGGTTCATATCAACAGAGATATCCTTTCCTTCCTGGACGATATGCAGGAAACCCTGGCCCAGGGAGGCATAGGCCTGGCCGCGCCGCAGGTAGGCCGGCCCATTCAGATGGTCACCATCAACATCCCCTCCACAGATGCAACCACTACCTGGCTGGAAGTGGACGGACGCCCCGCTGCTTTGTCCCAAATCATGCCCTTGAATTTCATCAATCCCATCCTGCATCCCTTCGGCAAAAAAGTGCCGTACCGGGAAGGGTGCCTGAGCATCACCAAAGTATATGCGGACGTAATGCGCCGTTCCTGCGTACGGGCAATTTTAACCATGATGGACGGACGGACTGTGACTGTGAAATGCAACGGACTGCTGGCGCGCTGCCTGCAGCACGAGGTAGACCACCTTCACGGAGGCCTGTTTACGGACCTGGTTTCCCCCGGCGACCATGACAAGGTAATACGAAGGCTCAGATTGACTCATCCGGACGCTTTTGAAGAAGACGACGATAGCTATGCACGCCGCATGAAAGAAGAACGCCGCGCCCATGCCCGGGAAGCCCGGATGCCGCATCCTCCCGGAAAAACAGCCTGACGTTTCAACAACATCCCTATCCCCCTTTATCCCTGTTCCCTAAAAAATGCCCCGGTTTCCTGAAGGAAAACCGGGGCATCCACAATCACATGGAAAGAAAAAAGGGAATCAAACAATCCAGTCCAGAACAACCTTGCCGGATTTTCCCGAATTCATGGCTTCAAACCCTTCCCGGAATTCCGTATAGGGCAGACGGTGCGTGATGATGGGCGCTATATCCAGGCCGCTGCGGATCATGGAATCCATCTTATGCCACGTTTCAAAGATTTCACGGCCATAAATTCCTTTCATCTTCAGCCCTTTCCAAATGAATTTATTCCATTCGATGCTGGAACCGTCGGGTTGAATTCCCAGCAGGGAAATATTGGCTCCGTTGCGGGAATTGTCGATGATGTCCTTCAGGCAGGACGGAGCTCCGCTCATTTCCAGGCACACGTCAAACCCCTCCGTCATTTCCAGTTCCTTCATCACGTCTTCCAGCTTTTCACGGGTCACGTTCACGGTCCGGTCCGCACCCAGCGTTTTGGCAAGGCCCAGGCGGAAATCATTGATATCCGTAATGACCACCGTCTTGGCTCCGGCCTTCTTGCAAACGGCGGCGGCCATGCAGCCGATCACTCCGGCCCCGGTAATCAGGACGTCCTCGCCTACCAGGTCCCAGGACAAAGCCGTATGGACGGCGTTGCCCAGCGGGTCGAAGATAGAGGCGATTTCCATCGGAATACTCTTGTGGATGCGCACCACGTTATCCTGCGGAATGGAAAGGTACTCCGCAAAACAGCCGGGCCTGTTGACCCCCACTCCCTTTGTGTTGGGACACAAGTGCTTCTGCCCTGAACGGCAGCTGCGGCAATGGCCGCAGACAATGTGCCCCTCACCGGAAACAATCTCCCCGGGCTTGTATTCCGTCACGGAAGAGCCTACGGACTCAATCACGCCGCAGAACTCATGGCCCACATGCATCCCCACCGGAATAGTCTGCTGGGCCCATTTATCCCAATTCCAAATATGAAGGTCCGTGCCGCAAATGGCTGTTTTATGAATTTTAATCAGAACATCATTCGGGCCGACTTCCGGCATAGGAACATCCATCAATTCCAAACCGGGGCCAGCCTGCGTTTTTACAAGAGCTTTCATGCCCCCCATTCATGCTCTTTTTCCCCTGCGGCGGCAAGCTCAAAATTCATTTCGGAACGCCGAAAAGCCCAGGGAACGGAGGCTCCCGCCTCTCCTTCCCTTCTCAGGAAAACGCCTCGGAACAACTGCGGACGGCAAACGCCGGAAAGACGTTCCTGTTCAATCGACAATTCAAAAACACACGCAATTTGCCCTTTCCAACGGGAAAGAATCATGATACCAAGGCGTGCGAGTTCTCCTTTTGAACACTTTACTCTATTTACAGAACCATGGCGAAATCATTTTTACCCACCATTTTCGAGCACCCGTATGAAATAGACCCCAAATATGGGAAAAGCGTTGCGTACTTCTCCATGGAATACGCCATTGATAATTCATTTAAAATCTATTCCGGCGGTCTGGGCTACCTGTCCGGCTCCCATATGCGCAGCGCGCATGACCTGCGCCAGAACCTCGTAGGCGTCGGTATTCTGTGGAGCTACGGCTACTATAACCAGATCCGTGCGGAAGACGGGTCCATGGCTACGCAATACATGCGTAAAAACTACCCGTTCCTGGAAGATCACAACATCAAATTCCTCATTCATGTCTGCGGAGCGCCCGTCTGGGTAAAAGCCTACTTCCTGAATCCGGAAACATTCGGCACCGCGCCCATGTTCTTCCTTTCCACGGACCTGGAGGAAAATGACGAGGAAAGCCGCAACATCTCCCGCCGCCTGTACGACGCCAACGGATTCACCCGCATCGCCCAGTACGTGCTGCTGGGCAAGGGAGGCGCCCGCCTTTTTGACGAACTGGGCGTTGAACCGGAAATCTACCATTTAAACGAAGCCCACGGCCTGGCTGCCGCCTTCCACGTGCTTGCCAAGACCGGCAGCGTGGAAGAAGTGCGCAAGCGTTTCGTTTTCACCACCCATACCCCGGAAGAAGCCGGCAACGAAAAGATGGACGTAAACACCATGAATACGTTCTCCTTCTTCGACGGGCTCTCCATGGAACAGGTGCGCGCCGCCGTAGGCATGACGGACAATACGTTCAACTACACGCTGGCCGCCTTACGCCTCTCCCACATCGCCAACGGCGTCTCCAAACTCCATGGAGAAGTGTCCCGCCAGATGTGGAAGGACTATGAGGGCATATGCCCCATCATCCATATCACGAATGCCCAGAACCAGAAATACTGGCAGGACCCGGAACTGGCGGAAGCCTTCCAGGCCCGCAACAAGGAAGCGTTCATCCGCCGCAAGCGGGCCCTGAAAAAAGCCCTCTTCCGCATGGTGGGTGAACAAACGGGCCGCGTTTTTGACCCGAACTGCCTCACTATCGTATGGGCGCGCCGTTTTGCGGCCTACAAGCGTCCGGACCTGGTCACCGGCAATCCCACGATGTTCGAACGCATGCTCCAGCGCACCAATTATCCGGTGCAGTTCATCTGGGCCGGCAAACCCTACCCGATGGATCATGGCGCTATTGAAATCTTTAACCGCCTGAACGACATGACGGCCAAATACCCCCGTTCCGCCGTGCTCACCGGCTATGAACTGGGCTTGAGCCGCTACCTGAAAAACGGTTCCGACGTATGGCTCAACAACCCCGTGGTAACCCGGGAAGCCTCCGGAACCTCCGGCATGTCCGCCGCCATGAACGGCTCCATCTCCGTCTCCACCAATGACGGCTGGATCTGCGAATTCGCCAAGGATGGGAAAAACTGCTTCGTCATTCCGGAAGCTCCCGCCCATCTCTCCCCGGAAGCCCGCGACCGCTCCGACCGCGATAACTTCTACAACATTCTGGACGACAAGATTCTTCCCCTCTACTACGATCACAACGACAAGTGGATGGACATCGTTTTCAATGCGATGACAGACATCTATCCCGAATTCGACTCCGACCGCATGGCGGATCAGTACTACACGGAAATGTACAACAGCTAGGATACAACCTTGCTTTCTCCCTTATGCAACGGCCGCCTTTCTTCAGGAAAGGCGGCCGTTCTTTTTGAAACCGTTGTCAACAATCCACGGGAAGCGGAACAAGCCTATTTGGGAACTTCTTCCTCCCCTCCGGCCTCAGACGCCACCTTGTCTGCGTCCCTTTTATGGCGGTGCGCAAAAACATTCTCCTGCTGCCATACGCGGGAAAAAGCAGACGTGATCAGCCCTGTGGAAATAGCAATGATGGACACGGCAATAAACATAATTACCCCGGTAAAAATACGCCCCATGGGAGTAATAGGCACCAGGTCTCCATATCCAACCGTGCTTAAAGTTTCCACGGCAAACCAAAGAGCGTCAAAAAAGGAACGGAATTTCTCGGGCTGGGCATCGTGTTCCGCAATATAGATTCCCAAGGAAGTGACGTACAGCATGAACAGGATCACGGAGAAGAACAGAAAAAATTCATCCCGGATCAGGTAAAAAGCTTTTTTGAAACTGGCGGCGGTTTCATTAAACCGGGCCAACTTGAAAATAGCCAGTATGCGGACAATCCGCAGGGAATAAAGAATCTGCCAGTCCGTCCCGAAAAACATGGCCAGAAACGGCACGCAGACAATAAAATCCAGAATCCCCATGCCGCTGAAAATATAAGCCTTCCGGGGCTTGGCGCACAGCACCCTCAGGATATACTCAAACATGAAGAAATAACTGATCCAGTAATTCACCTTGACCGCAATACGGCCAACCAGAGGATGAATATCCGGGATGGCATTCAACGTGTACAGCATGAACCATACCAGAATCAGAACCCTGACGATGTTCTCCCAGGGGCCGAAATTGGCAGAGCCCGGCTTGGTGCGGGTAATCAGCGGCATGGCGGGAATCAGGAATGATGAACGGCCTTCCACTCGTCAGCCTTGAAACCGACGCATATCTTTCCGTTGGCAATAAAAATGGGGCGTTTAACCAGCATGCCGTTGGAAGCCAACAGGGCTATCTGCTCATCCAGGCTCATGCCGGCAAGCTTGTCTTTCAGCTTCATGCTCTTATAAAGCAGTCCACTGGTATTAAAAAATTTCCTGGCTGGCAACCCGCTCTCTTCAATCCACCTCCGCAGTTCTTCTGCCGTGGGGTTCTGTTCCACAATGTGGCGATCCTCATAAGAAATTCCCTGGTCATCAAGCCACTTTTTTGCTTTCTGGCAGGTCGTGCATTTGGGATATTCAATAAATAATGAAGACATACCTGCACGCTAGCCCCGTAAACACACCGGGTCAAGCGGCCAGAGCAGCCATCCCGGCGTCATGACTTGATTGGAATACTAGGACCGTATCCGCCGTTGAACACAAAACCAGGGAAAGAGAGCCCGGACCACGTGCGGATACTGCAACAATTCTGCATTCCGGCACATTAAAGCACCATGGCGCTTCCCAACTGTGCGATAGAAACGGGATTGCTCTGACGCCCCCTGAGCGCCTCCGCCAAAGCCTGGGTAGCCTTCTTCTCCCCATGCACCAGAATGATATTTTTCTTGGGCCCCCCGGTCCTGTCAAAATACTCCAGCAGTTCTCCATGGTCCGCATGGCCGGAAAAGGAATCCATCTCCCGTATTCTGGCCCGGACAGGATATTGTTTACCCAGGATGGGAACCTCTTTCCACCCATCCATAATCTTGCGGCCCAGCGTATGTTCAGCACAATAGCCTACAAAAAGAACCGTATTTTTCGGATCGCCGATGTTATTCGCCAAGTGGTGAAGAATGCGCCCAGCCTCACACATTCCTGAAGCGGAAATAATGATAGCCTGCCCGTTCATCTTATTCAACTCCTGGGACTCGCCCACGGAACGGATCAAACGCAACTGTTCGAAACAAAACGGATCCTTCTCCCGGAACAGGAAATCGTACACCTCCTTATTGAAACACTCCGGATGAATGCGGAAAATCTCCGTCGCGCCTACTGCCATGGGGCTGTCCACATATACAGGCAGCAAGGGCAGAGTGCCTTCATGGTAGGCCCTGTTCAGCAGATAAAGCAACTGCTGGGTGCGCTCCACCGCAAAAGCCGGAATATAAACGCGGCCGCCCAGTTCCAGAGCCTCCTTGATATCCCGGCAGAACGTCTCGTCATCACGGGAGGGAGCCTCATGGAAACGGCCGCCGTAAGTGCTCTCCATCAGCAAAATATCCACATCCGGAACCGGAACGGGATCGCGCAGTAATTCGTTATCTCCCCTCCCCACATCCCCGGAAAACAGGAAACGCTTTTTCCGCCCGTCTTCCCTGTCCTCAATATCCAGACACACCTGTGCAGCGCCCAGAATATGGCCCGCATCATAAAACGTGAGCGTCACCCCCGGAACAACGGGAATGGGCCGGTCATATCCGATATTCACGAACTGGCGCATGCACCGCTCCGCATCCTGTTCGGAATAAGTAGGATAAACGTCTGGCTGATGAACACCGCGGCGCTTGTTCATCTTATTGATGAATGCGCAGTCATGCTCCTGAATGCGGGCGGCGTCCGCCAGCATGAGCTGGCAGAGATCTCTGGTTGCAAATGTACTGTAGATATTTCCCTGAAAACCTTGCTTCACTAAATTGGGAAGATTGCCGGAATGATCAATATGAGCGTGGGAAAGAACCACTGCGTCCACCTCCGCCGGAGAAAAATAGGGGAAATCCTTATTGATATGCCATGCCTCCTCACGCCGACCCTGGTACATGCCGCAATCCAGAAGAATCCGGCATCCGTTCACCTCCAGCAAATGCTGGGATCCCGTCGTCGTTCCCGCCGCTCCGCAAAAATGAATCTTCATTAGTACATGTGTACAACAAGCCAACGGACAACGCAAGAAATCAATACTTCACGCCCTGCATTCAATATACCCTTTGAAAGACGAGAAACATCCGCCGTAAAAAAACCATGTCTTTTCTTTTTTCCAGGCCCTGAAGAAAGAACCGCGATAAACTGAACAGCTCCCCACTCTGCACAGTATTCCTGTGAACGTTCAATTTCTCTTCTTTCCCGCCCCTATCCTGCCGGAAAATAAAACCTGCAGGCTATTAAAAAACTTCCGTTCTAATTGCTCCCGCCTCCTGAACAAAGCGGTTGGCAAAAAAAGGCCCGCTCCATTTTAATAAAACCTTTCAACCGAAATAAACAGGACAGGAGATTCCCGCCCTGTTCTTATATTGCCGTCAAACTGCAACAACTTACTTGCCTTCCGGTTTGGAGTCCGTCGTCTTCTCCACCTCCACATCAATGGGCCGGGAAAGCTCGGGAGAAGGCCGGACCCCCATTTTGGAGGCGGAGACATCACTCATCGTTTCCTTCTCCGTCTTTAACAGTTCTTCCTCAAATTCAGATTTGGCCTTCTTGAATTCTCCTAGGCTCTTGCCCAGTCCGCGGGCAAATTCCGGAAGTTTCTTAGCGCCGAACAGAAGGAAGACAATCACCAGAATGGCGATAATTTCCGGTGTTCCCAGTCCAAAAATAGCTAACATGTTCATCATGGAGTACTACAGTATTTTTAACAGATTTTTTTCATGCCGGATACCTCATAATACGCTTCATGCGTCATCAGAGGCCCGCTGTTCCTGTTTCTGCTGTTCCGCAAGCCTTCTGGCGGCGAAACGCTGGAAACGCCAAACAATAATCAATATCGCCAATAAAAAGATGCCTGAGCCGCCCCACAACAGCCAAAAAGCGGCGGAAGCCGCCTTTTCATCCCCCATTTCTCCAGCCTGGTTCCAATAATAATAGGATAAAAGAGGATTCCAGGGCAGTGAACTGTCCGGCAGAAGATGGAGCCGTGCCATGCGGTTCATGGCCGGCAGATAGGCCGCCTGAGCGGATGCTTTCATCAGGGAATCTCCCTGAACCTCGTCACCCCGTGTATAATATACCTGAGCCAGCATATACATGGCCTTGGGATCCCCTGTAGCGTCAGCCACACGCCGCAGCAGCCTGTAGGCTTCGTCCGCATCCAGTTCCCCGCCCTTTCCGTTCTGGAGCAGCTCCGCGGCCTTTAGGGCCGCAGGGAAATACCCGGTGGCAGCAGCTTCACGATACAGAGCCAGGGCCCGGGCCGCCTGTTCTGCGGAAGGAGCCCCCTCCAGCAGCATATCCGCCAGGGCAGCCATGCTGTACGGATCCTTCCATTCCGCCCCTTTTTCAAACCAGTAAAGGGCCTTTTCCCGGTCAGGGGGCAAATACTTGCCGTCCCGGAACATCATGCCCAGTTCCATCACGGCTCCCAAATCTTTACGGGAGGCCGCCTTTTCAAACCATTCCACGGCCCTGGACGCATTCTGCGGCACTCCCAGCCCATCCCGGTACTTAAATGCCAGAAGTCCTTGTGCCATCAGATTGCCGCTTTCCGCTGCCTGAAGAAGATATGGGACTGATTTTTCCGGAGAACTATCCGGAACCAGCTTTCGTTCATAAACAAGAGCAGCCCATAACGCTGCCTTGGAGTCGCCGTCATCAGCCTCCTTCTTCCACGTCTGGAGAGATTTTTTATAATAACGGGCTGCCGTTGCCTCATCCTTCGGCCCTCCTGCTCCCTGGGAAGCCATTACAGCCGCCTGGTACTGTGCCGCGGCATTACCGTTGTCAGCTGCGCGGGTAAACCAGTACCGGGCCTTTTCCAGATTTTTTGGGTACAGGCGGCTGCCTGCATAAAACAGCTTGCCCAAGACCAGCATGGAATCCACATCTCCGTTATTGGCCTCTTTCTCCGCCAGGGAAACATACTCGGACATCCATTTGGATGTTTCCGACGCATTACCCTCCACGTCATAATGCACAGCCAGCTCCCGGGCGGCAGCTGGATCCCCATGCAGAGCTTTTTCGCGGAGACCGGACAGGTAAACCTCAAAATTTTCCTCCCCGGCAGGCGTCGGAGAGGAAATATCCTGAGAAGCAAGAAGTGGACACTGAACAAGAGACAGTCCCCACAATCCGGCAAAAAGCCACCTTTTGCAATGTTTCTTCATACCGGAACAAGTCATTCATTAATGGCCTCTGTTTCCGCGGGAAAAACTGCCGGAAGACCTGCCTCCAAAGCCCGGTTTACGAAAACCGCCTTCACGGCGCTGAAAACCTCCTTCGCGGCGGTCTCTACCAAAACCGCTTTCACGGCGTTGGAATCCTCCTTCTCGACGGTTTTCCCTGAAACCGCCCTCCTGACGCTGGAAACCTCCTTCGCGGCGGTCTCTACCAAAACCGCTTTCACGGCGTTGGAACTCTCCTTCACGACGGTTTTCCCTAAAACTGCCCTCTCGACGCTGGAAACCTCCTTCGCGGCGACCGTGAAAACCATCTCCACGACGATGAAAATCTCCGCGGCGGTCACGGGAACGGAAGCCGGAATCTCCCCGGAAATATCCATCTTCCTTGACTTCACGTTCATCCTCCGTCTCTACAAAACGAGTCTTCATTTCCGGAGTAGGTTCATAAGAATCCCCTGCTTCAAAATCTTCCGGATTAAACACATAATCTTCATCGGAATCAACGCCTCTTCCTGCCTGCTCACCCTTGGTGCCACCTCCGGCGACAAGCTGGGAAGCACCCAGGTATTTACGCTGGCGGGGAGGATTCTTCAGCGTCAGAGCCACATCCGCGTCATCCAGAAATTTCCAGCTCCCGGGTTCCAAATCCCCCCCCCACAGGGAGCCGATGCGCACGCGCACCAACTTGCGGACGCGAAGGCCCAGACACTGGAACATTTGACGCACCTGACGCTTCAACCCCTGTTCCAGAACAATGCAGGCACGGCGCGCGGAAGCGCGGCAAACATATTTGGCCCTGGCATTTCCCTCCGGAATGCGTACGCCGCGCAAAAACTGCATCAGTACGGAATTATCAAAATTCTGATCTACCGTCACCCAATATTCCTTTTCAATGCCGCCGGTAGGATGGGAAAGGACCTGGGTCAATTCCCCCTTATTCGTCATAATCAGAAGACCTTCGGAATCAGCATCCAGCCGTCCAACGTAATTCAGATGGCGCAGACGCGGCGGCAACAGGTCATAAACAGTGCCTATGGCTCCCTGCGCTTCTCGGCTGCATACATACCCGCGGGGCTTGTTCAACAGCACTACAACCTCCTCCATAGGGGTCATATGGCGGCCGTCCACCTTCACGAAATCCTTCTCCGTCACCCTCATCCCAGGCGTATCAATAACCTTCCCGTTCACTTCCACGCGCCCTTCTCCAATCAGCCTGTCGGCCACCCGGCGGGAATCAATGCCGCAGGAGGCCAGGAATTTATTAATGCGGATACCTCCGTTTTCTTCGGAGCCATGTTGTTCTTCACTCATATTGGTATAATGTCCGCTATCTCAGCGGATGATTTTGTATTGTTTATATTACGGCAATTCACGTCCTCAAAAGGAGGAGGCTTTCTTTTGCCGGAAGAAAAAAGCCTCTCGGCTCATAGACATCCGAGAGGCTTCCTGTATTAGGAAAATGACTTGCCGTGCAAACTCCGCCGGGAAACTCTCCGGAGAGGATAAAGGCAGACTTAAGCTTCATGCTTGGTCTTCGGCAGGCCGAGAGGGCTTTGGCCCTTCTTCCATTCGCCGCGTTCCTTCAGAAGCTTGACACGTTCAAAACGCTTCAGGACGGAACGCTTGCCGCCTACGGTACCGGTTGCTTTGAGGCTGGAATGCTTGGACATGATCTTGTGTTTGTAAAAGGTTCAGAAAAATACTTTACACCACCCTCGCGGTGGCAGGCGGGACCTTATAACGGAAGGTTCCGAACTTGGCAAGACAAATTTGACGCAATGTTCAAATATATCACTCGATGGCATCCTCCGGATGCGATTTCAGCCACTTCCTCCACAAATCCGGACGGTTCAGGCGCGTACGTTCCAGAGACTTCCCGTGCTTCCATTTTTCAATGGCGGGATGGTTGCCGCCCAGCAAAATCTCCGGAACAGCCAGGCCCCGGAACACGTTCGGCTTGGTATAAGCGGGAGCCTCCAGCAACCCGTTGGAAAAAGATTCCTCCACGGAAGAACGCTCATCCCCCAGCACGCCGGGAATCAGACGCGCTACGGCGTCAATGACCACCACGGAAGCAATGGCCCCATTCGTGAGAATATAATCCCCGATGGACAATTCCATATCCACCAGCTCTTCCACTACACGATGGTCCACCCCCTCGTAATGACCGCAGAGGATAATGAGATGGCCTCCGGAGGCTGCCAATTCCGCAGCCAATGACTGGTTGAACGTACGCCCCTGGGGAGTCATCAGCACAACGCGCGTTTCCTGTCGGCGGAGTTCCTCCACGGCGGCAAAGATCGGTTCCGGCTTCAGCAGCATGCCTTGGCCCCCTCCGCAAAGGTAATCGTCCGTTTTGCGGTGCTTGTCCGTCGTCCAGTCACGGATATTATGGCAGCGTATCTCCAACAATCCCCTGTCACGGGCCTTTCCCAGAATGCTGCCGCCCAGAGGGGCTTCCACCATATCCGGGAACAGGGACAAAACGTCAATCGTCAACTTGGCGGCCATAAGAAAAAAACATCAGCGTTCGCGCTTATGGCCGCGCAGCATGGCCTCAATGAACGGATCCAGGTTACCGTCCATCACGTCCTGAATATTGCCGGACTCTACGCCTGTACGCAAATCCTTAACCATTTGATAAGGCTGGAAAACATAGGAACGGATCTGGTTGCCCCACCCGATGTCTCCCTTCTCACTGTACTGGCGGTCGGCTTCCGCCTGTTTTTTGTCTTCCTCAATCTGGTATAGCTTGGCGCGCAGCATGTTCATAGCCTCTTCCTTGTTACGAAGCTGGCTGCGCTCATTCTGGCAGGCCACAATGACGCCGGAAGGAATATGCGTGATACGCACGGCGGTTTCCACTTTGTTCACGTTCTGACCGCCCTTGCCGCCGGAACGGTAGGTATCCACCTTCAAATCCTTGTCCAGGATCTCAATATTGATGGAATCAGAAACCTCCGGCGTCGCGTCCAGGGAAGCGAAAGAAGTATGTCTCTTCCCGGCGGAATCAAAAGGAGAAATGCGCACCAACCGGTGGATGCCGCGTTCATTCTTCAAATACCCGTAGGCATACTCTCCATCCACCTTCAATGCCACGGAACGAATGCCGGCGTCATCCCCGTCCGTACTCTCCAAATACGTCACGGAAAACCCCCGGCGCTCACACCAGCGGATGTACATGCGCAACAGCATGGATGCCCAGTCACAGGCTTCCGTGCCGCCGGCCCCGGCGTGAATGGTTACATAACAGGAAGCCTGGTCCTGCGGGCCGTTCAGCAAAGTCAGCAGTTCAAAATCCGCCAGAGACTTCTGCCATCTGGCAAACTCTTCCACGGCTTCCCGGCCCAGGTCATCGTCATCCGCCTCCTGGGCCAGTTCAATAGCAGCGTCAATATCCTCCAGGCGGGACTTCAGCGCGGAAAACGCCTCCATCCTGTGCTTCAGGGGATTCACCTCCGCCATCAGCGCCCGTGCGGCATTCTGGTCATCCCAGAAATCCGGAGCGCTCATGCGTTCATCCAATTCGGCCACTCGTTGTTGAATGCCGTCCAGGTCAAAGATAGCTCCCGAGCTCGGAAAGACGGCTATGCAAGACAGCCGTGTCGAGCGCCGAGAGATCTGCAGCGATATGGGGATCCATGCGCGGGAACCTATCACGAAATACCTGAACGGGAAAGGGCAAAATGCCGTTTCTCCCAGTCATCCCCTTTCACCCCGACTTGCGGCGAGCCATTTCCATGAATAAAATCCGCATGCTGGACAAAACGCTCTTCCGCAAGGAGAACATTTAACAGGAGATGAACATTCCCGAAATCAACGCCTCAACCCCATTTCAATACACCACGGAAAAATAAACAGCAGACAAAAATCTTATTTCATTCCCTTACCTTACATCACCGTTTTCTGCCCTTCCCCCTCTTTCCGGAATGTGGTTCGGCCATCCATATCTCCGGCTTCCCATAAGAGAGCCCGGAGCCATGCTACTTGGCGGAATTTTCCTCTCCACCCTCAAAAGGGCGGATCCGGCAGGACCTGAGTTTTTCAATCTCCTCAAAAGTCATGATGTGCTCTATCTGGCAAGCCACTTCATTGGCGCGTTCTTCCGGAAGAGCCAGTTCCTCCCTCAGGAAATCAAACAGAATGCCGTGGCTGACAATAATTTTCCCGGCAATTCTGCGGCCTTGGGGAGTCAGCTTGACGGGGGCATACTGCGTATACTCCACCAGCCCCATATCCGCCAGCTGTTTGACGGCAGACGTAACGGAAGGCATCTTTACCTTAAGCATCTCTGCAATATCCCGCACCTGGGCCGTCCCGTTTTTTTCAGACAGCAACCCAATGGCCTCCAGATAATCCTCATTGCTCTTGGTCAGCTCCAACATGGTATAAAATGGAAGCTAATACTTTAGTGGGAACTAACTCAAGGTTTTTTCCAGCCTTCTTTGGAATGAGAAAAAAACCGCCGCGAATATGACCATTCGCGGCGGTTAAATTAATCAGCGTAATACGAAAATGGGCTTACTTCTCTTCAGAAGGGCTCCACTCTTCGTTTTCACGGGTCGCCAGATTGAAAGCGTGTTCCAGGCCAACCATATCGCTGCTCGGGCGAAGGGCTTCAAAGGAAGCGGTTTCGCGACGGAGCTGTTCGGTGTCGTAATTGACGGCCTTGATGGAAAGGCCGATACGGCGTTCGATGCTGTCCACCTTGATCACGCGGGCGGTGATTTCATCACCCACCTTGATCACGTCCTTCACGCGTTCCACATGGTCTTCGCTCAACTGGGAAATATGAATCAGGCCGTCAATATCGCCGTCCAGATTCACGAAGGCGCCGAAGCTGGCGATCTTGGCCACCTGGCCAGTCACCATGTCGCCCACCTTGAAGCGGTCATTGATGGATTCCCACGGATCGGATTCAAGCTGCTTGATACCAAGGGAGACGCGCTGATCTTCCTTCTTGATTTCCAAAACGATGGCTTCCACTTCGTCGCCCTTCTTGAGAACTTCGGAAGGATGGTTGATCTTGCGGGTCCAGCTCATATCGGACACGTGGATCATGCCGTCGATGCCTTCTTCCAGCCCCACAAAAGCGCCGTAGGGAGTAAGGTTGCGGACCTGGCCCTTGATGACGGTACCAATCGGGAAACGGGATTCGATATCCGCCCAGGGATTGTCTTCCAACTGGCGGACGCCAAGGGAAATCTTCTGTTCCTTCACAGAAATGGAAAGAACCACGGCTTCGATTTCCTGGTCCAGCTTCAATACATCGCTCGGACGGGTAATTCTCTTGACCCAGGACAATTCGGAAACGTGCACCAGGCCTTCCACACCCTTTTCCAATTCCACAAAGGCGCCGTAGGGCAGGAGCTTGGTCACGCGGCCCTTGACATGGGAATTGATCGGGTATTTGCGTTCGATATCCGCCCAGGGATTGTCTGTCATCTGCTTCAGGCCCAGGGAAACGCGTTCCTTTTCGCGATCCACTTCCAGAATCACGACTTCCAGGGACTGACCGATATGGAGCATTTCGCTCGGATGGTTCACGCGGCCCCAGCTCATATCCGTGATATGGAGCAGACCGTCCATGCCGCGGAGGTCGACAAAAGCGCCGAAGTCCGTGATATTCTTCACGATACCTTCCACCTTGTCACCTTCCTTGACGGTTTCAAGGAAGCGCTGGCGCTGGTCGGCACGTTCGGCTTCAATCACTTCACGGCGGGAAAGGACGATATTCTTACGGTCGTCATTCACCTTGACGATCTTAAATTCGTAAACCTTTCCTACATACTCGTTCAGATCGCGCGGAGGAATAATATCCACCTGGGAACCGGGCAGGAAGGCTTCCACGCCAACGTTAACCATAAGACCGCCCTTGACGACGCTCTTCACTTTACCCTTAACCAGGCCGCCATCGCGGTACACGCCCACGATCTTATCCCAGTTCTGCTTATGGGCGGCCTTTTCCTTGGAAAGGACGACGATGCCTTCGTCGTTTTCGAGGCGTTCCAAAAGGACTTCAATTTGGTCCCCTACTTCGATTTCCTCGTCTTCAAACTCGGAAATGGAAATAGCGCCTTCGGACTTGTAGCCGATGTCCACCAAAACGACTTGGGGACGGATTTCCTGGATGGTTCCGGTAACAATGGAACCTTCACGCAATTCGCGGAACTTGCTGTCAATCAGTTCCGCCAGTTCAGTTGTGCTCATTTAAATGGTTGATGAGTTAGTATTAACGATCTTTCTCATGGCCCCTTGTTGACCGGCGGGCAATCGGGGCGCCTTCCCCCGCCGGGCGAAAAATCGGTTGCTTTCAATATCAATTCCACGCAAGAACTCAAGGCTTTTCTTGAAAAACTCCCCCTATTTTTTCCCGGGTTTGCGGTCCTCCAGTGGACGGCGGTAAAAAACGAGCGCATAAAAACCTTCCGCCCCTTCCTTCCCATGTTAAAAATCCGGCTAATGAGAATATACGGAAAATCTGCATCTATCAGTCACTCCTGATGCAAATTTATGGGGGAAAAACTCCCTCTCGCTCCTCGTAGCGGGGTTGTGGAACAGCCTTTTTACGCCGCAGATTTCGTCAAACTGGACGATCAGGCCTGGAACGGGGAGCTTCGGTCATGAATGCCCTGCCCACACGTCAATCCATTCGGAGTTTCTCTGAAAAAACGTTCTCCCAAAAAGATTTGTCAGACCTGCTCTGGGCTGCCAATGGCCTCAACCGCCATAAACCGCCAGGACGTCAAAATTACATATGCACTAAAGACGGGACGACTACCTACCCGCGAGCCAGCATGAACAAGGATGCCCCGGCAAAGGCTCTGAAGCTAACCTCTTCTCAAATACCCATGCTCTGCCATCCGGTAAAATATAAAAAATAAAAGCTTCCTGTTCCATTCTCCAGACACAACAGGCAGTATCAGGGCTCCGGCAGAATATCCACGTAAATACCGGGAGAACTGCCTTCGATGGGCGTCGCGCCCACAGCCCGGGCATAAAAATCAGCCGGACCTACCCCGCCGATGATACCGTATGCATAACCCAGCTCCCGCAGTCCTTTCAGGGCGGAAATCAATAGCACAGTGCCCAATCCGCTTCTGCGAGCCTCTTCTGCCACTCCCATGGGGCCAAAAAAACCGCGAGCCGTCACATCGTAACAGGCAAAACCAAGAATCTTCTTCTCCCGTGTGGCAATATAACAGGAAATGGGCTGGCGGCCGAAGGCAGCTTTCGCCTCACTTACCCACTTGGGAGAAAAATTCCGGCCAACCCAGTCAGCTACCAAATGACGTTCGTAAGCACCCGGACGGCGGATCAAAAAACCTTCCTTCTCCAGCCTCCTCAGGTCTTCTTCAATATCGGGCAAATCATACAGCCGCACCAGCATATCCATCATAACCCCGGCACCGTATCACAACTAAGTGCCGCGGCGAATAAAAAAAACTGGACAAACCCATCTTTCAACCTTAGACTTCGCCGCACCACAAACAACGAGCTGTAGCGCAGGTTGGTAGCGCGCTTCGTTCGGGACGAAGAGGTCGCAGGTTCGAATCCTGTCAGCTCGACCAATTTTCAAGCCGCCTCCGGGCGGCTTTTTGATTACTTATTTACTGATATAAAATAATTTTGCCTATCAGTAACTCCACACTTCTCTTATTTTGCGCCACGGTAAATAAACAGCGTCATGCTGATTGAATTTACCCTCTTCACAGGAACAAAATCAAACGGGCAAATTTTCTCAATTAAGCTTGGAGGATGTCAGGGTTATTTGCCGATGCAGAGGAAAAATTATCTATGCCCAATTCTCACTCCTGTGCCAGACAGCATCACAGCCGCTGCGGAAACATTCTATTACATTCAAAATCCTCAAACAGGAAAATGAACCTCCCCCACAAAAATCCCCGCTCATATTTCATGAACGGGGATAATTCAAATAAAGTCGAATCAGGGAGAGAAGACCGGGTTACTTGCCGGATTCCGGTTTGAAACGAGCTGCTTCTGATTCGGCGGTTATTTTTGCAGGCTCGATATGCAGGAGCTTTTTCATGGCGCGGCCCGGGTCACTCTCCGTCATGGGGAAATAATCAACATGATTGCCGAGGTCGTAAGCTCCCAAAAGCTCCTGTGACGAATAGATGGAGGAAGCAGGTTTGAAGTCCTCCGAGGCTTTCCCCAGTTTCTTGACATTCTTTGACGAAGCCAGCACATAAACCGGAATGCAATCGGAATACAGTTCCGTTTTTTCCGGGGTTCCCACAGGCAATTTGTTGGCATATCCGCTCCATTTGACCAAGGCTTCTACAGGAATATCGCCTCTCAATGATTGGATCACACGGGCATAGTGCGTAGTTCCCTGATCCGTTTTGACGACTTTGTATATAATGACTGTCAGAACAAGGTCGCTTTGTTTCAGATTCCGCGCCGTGCTTTGAAGAAAACCATCCTGATCAATTTCCTCCTGCGTAGCTACAGAAGAAAGAGGAGAGTTGCCCCAACCGATTTGCGCCAATAGTCCGAAGAACAGACAATAAGAGAGAGATATTTTACTCATACAAAGGGTAGGACATTCCTTTTTAAATTATGTTTAAAAATAATCATATTATATGATTTTTTCCAAACATATAGAACGGTTCTTATCAAAAAGAGGGGGCGGTGTTCACCGTCCCCGGCTTGAATGAATATCTGTTACTTGAATGCAGATTTTTCCGGGTCTTCCAAAGTCGCTCTGTACAGAAGCCAGTACCTTTGAGCCGGTCCGTTGCCTTCTGTAAAGTTGTTCTCCTGGGCTCCCATTCCAATATGTCCGACACTTCCTTCTCCCGGCACATGGAAGAGAGCAATGTCTCCCGGTTGAGGCGTGCTGTAGTCATCAAATGAACCGTAGTCGTGAACGCCGATTTTACTGGAAATATAAGCAGCCATGCTGTCTGTGCTGATGATGACATGCTCTTTGCCCCCGAGTACCGTTTTATCTCCTTCCTCCAGAATGTTATTTGCTCCGGGAACTCCGTTCAGGCTGACGCCGAAACGGGACAGACCGATACTCATGCGGAGAGCGCAGCTATGATGATAGAGAGGATCTCCTCCGGTATGTTTCTTATTCAGCCAGCCTTCCAATAGCCGCATATACCTCATCAGTAGATTTGCGGCTGGCATATCCATATACATTGTAAGCAGCCAGAAGAGCGGCGGCGTCTTCTGCTTTCATGTGATTCTTGGGAACGTCAATTTCCCAAAGTTCCAATTCGGCATCTCCCATCTTGGGAACGAATTGTTCCGCATTGGGATAAGGGGCTATTTCCTCCGGAACTTCCTCATTCTTATGGTAGAGCCTGACGTAATGGAATCCTTTTTTGAGGTATTTGCTTCCTGTTTTAGTTGTTGAAGAATTAGTCCCCGTAACTTCCACTACGCGTTCTCCTCCGATTTCAATATAGCCGTTATCATCGACACTTATGGAGAAGGTGTAGTCTCCATCATTCGGAATACGGATATATCCTTCCCAATGATGAGGAGAAAGGTCATCTGAATATGCCCAGGGACGTTTGGGGACGTCCTTCTTTTTCACCTTGTATCGGCGGTTGTTTTCCACATCCAACGGGTGGAATGGTATTGTTGATATAGCCATAATATTATGATTTCTAATCGTTTATTGTTGAATGAACTGAATATTCAGTTCATGAAAACTTTGAAAAATTTCTCGCTCCCCATCAACACGTTTAACGCGTAGTTCAACCCACATTCAGAACGTGAGTAAAAAGACTAAACGACACGATAATCAAGCGGAAAATCAAGGGGTGGAAAGGGGCCTACTGATGATCAATAGCCAAAAATTGAATTTTCTTCATTCGGAACGGAGATGCCGCAGATGAGAATCCCGACCTTTCGATTATTCTTTAACAGCCTCTTCCGGACGGGTATTTTTTCCGGCAAAATCACTACCCTTGCAAAAGCCTGCAAAAAGACCACTGGCAGCTGATTCTTTTATCTGGGAAAGGCCCCTGCTGGGATACTTTATCAGTCATCCTTCAAATTCCAATTGCTCCATACATGTTTCTTTCTCTAAAATACAGGTAATGAGTGAATACTTCCTGAAACTTCCCGGCGATTCCCAGCCGAGAGCCTATTCCGAATACGAAGTCCGTGAATTTCTGGGACAGGGTGTAATCGACTCAAAAACGCTTACCTGGAAACAGGGCATGGAAGAATGGCAGCCTGTAGACCAAGTTCTTCCGCCAATGTCACCAGTATGGGAGGAAACACAGAATCAAGAAAGCAAAGACCAGCCAGAGGAGCAGCAGTACCGTTTGCGTTATTCTTTAAACGGGCTGGCCAAATTATCCATTTTGGCATGTTTCGTATTGCTGCCCTTCATGCTCTGGAGCAGCTGGCTTGTTTTTTCCAATCATGTCGTTAATTATGAAGAGATCCAGACACTCATTCAGCAGAATATGGTTCACCTGCCATCTTTTGCGGCGCCGTTGGTCTTCCTCCTCAGCATCCTGTTCATTCCATCCCTGCTCATCCAGCTGATCTGGCTGTACCGGGCATCTGCCAATATTCAGGAATTTCAAGTTCCGGGAATCCGGTTCACTCCCTTTCTTAGCGTCCTTCTAAGCTGCATGCCGGTAGTTGGCATGGTTCTCAATGCCCTGGTTCTCCAGGAAATATATAAGGCATCCAAAAACCCGGCAGAATGGATGCAGCAAACACCCTCCCGCTCCCTGCGCCTGTATCTGCTGGTAACTACGGCTCTAACTCTGTGCACTCTTTTCCCTTTCGGGGCGGAACATTACGTAACGGCCTTTCTGCTCACCGGCGCACTGATGACGGCAGCGAGCATCCTGTGGCTGGTCTGTGTCCTGCAAATCACCAGAAAACAGGAAGAACTGGTATCCAAAAATCAAAACTCCCGTTCTTAACTGGAAAAAACGTAATCAGCGCCTTTCCTTTTCTTCCTTGGGCGACTGACTGCTTGGGAGGATTTTATCCAAAGCTTCCATGCTGTTATCCTTATACAGGTTCTCCAGCAGTTTTTCCCACCCCGCCGCCATCTGAACCTGTTTCAAGGCAATAATGGGATCAGGCATCATCATTTCAGGGTCGGGAGCATATTGCTTCAACACCTCATCCGGATTGATTCTGTTAAACGTCGTCTTCCCATAGCCCGGCATTCCCGCCTCATGGGCGATGGATTCAATCATCTCAAAATGCAAATGCGCCAAATAGTTGCCGTGCGCAGTTCCGACTGAGCCGATTTGCTCTCCGCGTCCCACCAAAGTTCCCAGCGGAATATCGCTGACGGTCTTCAAATGGGCATACAAACTCTGCACAAAACGCCCGTCCGGCAAACGGTGCAGCAGCACGACAACATTGCCCCAATCAGGAGAAGGTTCTCCTGTATAAATCAGCAATCCGCGGCCGGCGGCCCTCACGGGCAGTCCCTCATCCGTGTTTTCTCCTCCTATTCCATTTAAATCCTGTCCTGCATGCCTTCCCTTACGGGCGGCATTCATATCCCCCACCCCTTGGGCAACATAGGTAAACGCGCCATTTTCATCTCCGAGGGGCGACGTGAACACATCGGCCAGAGGAGCCTTCGCCAGATCCTGGGGCGTCAACAAAACCATCCGGTAATCTACAGGAACCGGAGCAGACTGCGGAATGTCTTCATCATAAATATTATGGTGCATCCCAGCCTCCGGAACGGCGGCATATTTCGCCTTGTACCAGGCAAATGCCGTAATCAAGACACAGGCCGTTCCCAAAAGCCCCATAATGACGCGGGATGTCGTCTTATCTATCATCGTACCGACTCTATACCCACGGAACCGGATTTACAACCACAAGATAGTCAGTCCAGCGTCTGCGGAAATTGTTCCATCCATAATTTGCGCGCCGCGCGGATATCTTCTGAGGGAACACGACTGGAGAGTTCCCATACGAGCGGAACTCCATGCGGGAAAAAAGGAAGAAGACGTTCAAAGGGAACCACTCCCCCCCCCAACAGAGGAACCTGATGATCCCGCGCCGGCCATTTGACATCGTTCACATGCCCCCCAATCAAATGGGAAGACATTCGACGAAGAAATTGTTCATGATTTAATATCAGCAAATTATGCTTTCTCTGAATATGCCCGAAATCATGCCAGTAACCGATAAAGGGATTTTCTTCAAACTCCTTCATCAACAAATTCATTTCATCCTCACTCGGCACCTGCTCATAATGGCTGCGACCTTCAATGCCCAGCTTGACGCCAAATTGTCCGGCTTGCGGAAGGAGTTGCCGGAGAGCTTCTCGCGCCCGTTCCAGATAAACGGGAGCCAGGCGGTTGCGGCGACGAACAAATTCGCCCTTGGTGCCGGCAAACAATTCCGTTCCCACCATCCCCTGACGCGCCAGGTTTTGCAAATGAGCCGTATCCGTGCGTTTCGCCAAGGGTTCCACCGTTCCCATATGCAACACAATATATCCGGCCCCCAGCGCTGCGCCCTGTTCAATAGACTTTTTCGTCAATTCAATAGCCTTGGAACGCACCTGCGGCAAATCCGCCGTAAAAGGCCTGCTGTCTGGAGAATCTCCCACCTCGTCAATCGGTGCGGGGAAAAAATTATGTACCCCGGCCACCTGCACCTTTCCGGCTTCTACTGCCCTCATGATACCGGGCAGAAGGGATAACTTGATGCCGTGGGAAAGTTCCACATGGTCAAAACCCAAAGAAAGAATTTCATCAATCATTTCTTCCCCGTCCTGATGACGGTGGGAATTCCAGCACGTAGAAAATACCAGCATAAAAAATCAATTGTTATGAGCTGATGGAACCAGGCTCCGTATAGCAATCTTCCATCCACTCCTTGATGGCGGCAATCATGCTTCCGGCTACGTCCGCGCGAGGTTTGACGAAAGCCGGAACAAACCACGGAAACGCTCCCACCAGATCATGAATCACCACGACATCGCCGTCACACGTATGAGAGCCGGAACCAATACCCAACGTGGGAATGGAAGAATGTACGGTAATTTGACGGGCAGCATGAGGCGTTACGCCCTCCACAACCACGGCACAAGCCCCCGCCTCCGCTACGGCCGCCACATCCCTTACCAGGGCTTCCTCCTCTGAGGAGGATTTTCCTTTAATCTTGTATCCTCCCTCCTCCAGCACTTTTTGCGGCAGAAGGCCGATATGACCCACTACGGGAATACCGGCCTCCACAATAGCACGGATATTTTCCGCTTGGGCTGCCCCCCCTTCCAGCTTGACTGCATCCGCCCCAGCCAAAAACAATTTCTTTGCAGATTGCACGGCCTGTTCCACCGTATCATAAGAATGTATGGGCATATCTCCCACCAGCAGGGCGTTCTTCACTCCGCGCGCAGTAGCTTCCACATGATGAAGCATATGATCCAGCGTCACATGAGTGGTATCCGGAAAACCCAAAACCACCATCCCCAGGGAATCCCCCACCAGCACAATATCTACGCCGGCTTCATCCAAAAGGCGGCCTGTAGGATAGTCATAAGCAGTTACCAGAGTCACATGCCGCCTGTTCTTGCAGGCGCGGATGCGTTCCGCTTTCTCAAAAGATTGATTCATGACATTCAATAAACATGCGATTTACCAGCGTTCCGATACCAGAAGCGGATCAGCTTCATCCGTATCCAATCCCGCCAACAGGCAGGCAACCGTTTTATGCTGGCGCGGCAGGATAAGTTCCGGCCTGATATCGGAAAGAGGTTTTAAAACAAATTTCCTCAAATGGGCTCTGGGATGGGGGAGAATCAGACGAGGAGGATCATTGACCACCATGTCCCCCACATAAATAATATCCACATCCGCCGTCCTGGGTTCACAGCGAATCCCGGAACGAACGCGTCCCAAAGCCCGTTCTATACCCTGGCAATGCACAAGCAATTCCTCCACCGTACCGGGCCAGGTAAATTCCACTACGGCATTCAAATAATCATCCGCACCGGACGGACACCCCTGGGGACTGGTGGCATACAGGGAGGATTGCAGAAAAGGGTCATCAGACAGGCTCATCTGCAACAAATGATCCCTGGCCTGAATCATCAGGCTGTTTTTATCCCCAAGGTTGGACCCCAGTGCAATGCCGGCTCTCTTCATCAGTAAAAAACACCGTGGCCGATCTAAAAAAGGAGAACGGCCACGATACCAAAAGTTATAATTGGGAAAGCCCCAGAACATCTTCCATGGTATACAGCCCCGGCTCCCGATTCTGGAGCCAGAGAGCCGCGCGAACAGCTCCGGAGGCAAATGTCATACGGCTGGACGCCTTATGGGTAAGCTCCAGCCGTTCTCCATCGGAAGCAAATATCACGGTATGATCCCCCACCACATCTCCCCCCCGCAGGGAATGCATACCTATTTCCTTGGCGGGTCGAGGCCCTACCAGTCCTTCACGGCCAAAAACCACGCTATCTTCATAATTCCTGTCAATAGCGCCGGACAGAATTTCCGCCAGTGTCCGGGCAGTACCGGAAGGAGCGTCAATCTTATGACGGTGATGCATCTCCATCACCTCTATATCGCAACTGCCTCCCAGAATCTGGGCCGCCTTGCGCGTCAGCCAGAACAGGGCGTTCACCCCCACGGAATAATTGGAAGCAAACACAATCGGAATGGATGCAGCGGCATCCACAATCTCCTGGCGTTCCAGATCCGTATGTCCTGTAGTGCCTATGACCAGAGGCTTGTTATTGGCGACAGCTTCCGCCAGCAAAGTGCTGGTGAAAGCATGATGGGAAAAATCAATGGCTACGTCGCATTTGGCAAGGGCCGGATACAGCTCCTGCCCCTGATCATGAGTGGCCCCCACGCAAGTATCCGGATTCAGCGTCACCGCCTCTTGGATAGCCTGGCCCATGCGGCCCGAAATGCCTGTAACAAGAATGGAAATCATATCACTAAAATATTAAAGAATGTTGAAACGTCGAAGAAGTGCGGAAAGCTGAGCTTCCTTCTCTTCCGGCAATGGAACCAGCGGAAGGCGTACCCCGGGCTGTATATCTCCTTTCATCGCCAAAGCCGCCTTGATCGGCACAGGATTGGAATCCAGAGTCATTAGCCCTTTCATCAACGGATAAAAAGTCTTCTGGAGGGAAAGCATTTCCCCCATATCCTGATTCAGGCCAGCTTTTACAATGGAATTCATGATGCCCGGAACCAGATTGGATGTTACGGAAACCAATCCGCTGGCGCCACAGGCCATAAAAGGCACCGTCAGGCCATCATCGCCGCACAGAACAGTGAAATTTTCCGGAACCACCTGCATCAGCTGGTTCACGCGGTCCACATTGCCGCCGGCCTCTTTCACACAAACAATATGCGGGCAGTCCTTCGCCAGACGGCTGATTGTCTCCACACTGATTTCAATACCGCAACGGCCCGGAATGCTGTACAGCATAATCGGTAGACGGGTGGCGTCCGCAATGGCCTTGAAATGGGCATAAACTCCATCCTGGGAAGGTTTATTGTAATAGGGGCACACCTGGAGCGTTCCATCTACTCCCATCTTTTCCGCTTCCTGGGTCATATGGATAGCTTCTGCAGTAGAATTAGCTCCCGTTCCCGCAATAACCTGAATGCGGCCAGCCGCGCTCTCCACGGTCAGTTCTATCACCCTCAAGTGTTCTTTTACAGTCAAGGTGGGGGATTCTCCTGTGGTGCCGACAGCCACAATACCGGCCACACCGGCGGCTATCTGGGCTTCCACAAGCATTCTAAAAGCCTCTTCATCGACCCGATTGCCGGCAAACGGAGTCACAATTGCTGTATAAAGACCTTGAAACTTCATAACCTTACTTGGAAATATACTACCTCAACAGACACTTTTTGTCACGACAGAATACAGTAATATGGCATGCCTGTCAGGCATTCAGAAATATCATTCGTGAATAAATAGCACAAAACTCCAGGCGTGAATTAAGCAGGGACAGGAATGCTTCCGGCCGTCTGTCGGGCCGCCAACCGGTTTTTCTTCCATTGTCCACGATATATTCCCGATGAATATCGGCGACCTCCGTCCCCACATAAAAACAACGAGCCCATATATCGTCTATAGCCGGTATTTATCAAGAAGACGGCATAAGAGAGAGCAAGAAGCGAACAGGCCCCGCGAGTCTGGAGACTGGCGGGGCCTGATGGGAAAA
>ERZ779880.756-NODE-756-length-35559-cov-11.067852_pt1 | contig 35559 bp, 27 predicted proteins | sample MGYA00511555_ERZ779880 | MGnify/ENA primary metagenome ERZ779880 (study PRJEB29588, sample SAMEA2145815) | human gut metagenome | biome: human gut; feature: human-associated habitat; material: faeces | place: Denmark | collected 2008/2010 ... | reverse complement strand
CCCCGCCAGTCTCCAGACTCGCGGGGCCTGTTCGCTTCTTGCTCTCTCTTATGCCACTCTATCTTTTTTACTGCCAAATTTTCCTCTCTTTGCCTCTTTTCGATAGGGACTCATGAGGTCGGTTTTTGAATCCGGTTGTTTCTGTCCACAGGATGCAATAGGTAGCGTATAAGAGTTTTCTATTATTCTTTAAGTGCGTTTCACTTCGCAGAAGAACTCCTATTTTCTCTGTCTGAAACTGTTAATATTTCTCTCTTTCAAAAAATTAGTTCGACAGCGGATTCAAAAACCGCTATTCGTCATGCGTCATGACTAGAGTGTTTTTTCTATTCTTGGAACTATAGCTGCTGCCGGAGCTGCGTTAGGCGACACTACCCTTACTTATGATGCATTGTTGCAATCTTCGGATGGATGGGAGTTGTCTGTAGGGAGAAGTGGCCGCAATACGATTCAAATAGCTAATGGAACAGCTTCCTGCCCTTCCTCTAACTGGGGACAGGCCGCTGCCGTCACCACGCTGAGTGAAGGTATCCTGCTGGCAAATGAACAGGATACATTTACATTTTCTTTTGATATTACCACTAATGGAACTACAAATGCTGCCGCTATGGTGTCGTTTGTAGGTTCGGAAACGGCTGTCTGCCTGGGAACGAGCGCCTATAACGGAACAATTGGTTATGGCACGTCAGACAATGTTTCCGCCAGGGCTTACTCTTTCCAAGGCGCATGGGATGCAAACGGCAGTTTTGTATCACCTTCGAGCTCTTTAACCACGATAGGTTCTAATGAAACCGTTACCATTTCCGGAGGCATCTCCTGGAAAGATGGCCAGTTTGTGCTGGATTTGTCAGCAAATGGTGGAACGGGAAGTATAGAGTTGGGTGATAGCGTCTCCATTGATAAAGTGCTTCTCCAATTGGACGGTCCCAACTCTTCTGCCGTGCCTGCTATTTCCAATCTTTCCATGTCTGCGTATCTGGTCCCGGAACCGGCGACGGCTTCCCTGAGCCTGCTGGGCTTGGCGGGACTGGCCATGCGGAGGCGCAGAAGGCAGGAAGCCTGATCCGATAGAGGCGGGAAAGGGGAGCGGGAACGCTACCCATGCGCCTCTGCACCATGATCATTCAGAATATTATTTGACGAACCCCCGGAAGAAAATGATTCTTCCGGGGGTTCTTTTTCTTAATGATTCCTCGGAAACCTTGAATGGGACTTTTAAGATTACTGGTCTTTTCCCTCATCTCTTTATTCATTCTCTTACGGGTGATAGTTGACGGTTGAAAAAGAAAATTCCCGCAGCTATAGTCGCCCTTGGGCAAATGTAACTCAAATGATTCGTTTTCTATCCTTTTTATTCCTTCTGTGCTTTTCTTCCGTGTGTTCTGCAAAAGAATTGAAGATTTTTTTGCTGACGGGCCAATCCAATTCCCTGGGAGCGGTGAAGGGCAGTCCTGCCGCTCCGGAGTTGTTAAAAAAGTATGAGCCGAAGGAAACACTGTACTGGCATGAAAATTTTGGGCAAAGGGAAGGCGTGTTTCCCGGCGCTTCCACATCCTGGGAACAGGTAAGGCCTGCTATGCCGCGTTATAACGGCAATTTATGCATGGGGCCGGAATACGGGTTTGCTTTTACTCTGGAGAAGAATGGTTGGTTTAAGGACGCGGACGTTGCGGTCGTAAAAGCTTCCCGGGACGGCGGCGACAATTCCCATTGGCGGAAAAACGGCCAGGCTTACAGAACGCTGGTGCAGGCCGTCAAAAATGCCTGTGCGGGTTTGGACAGGTCCAAGTATTCCAAAGTGGAGTTTGCCGGACTTCTGTATTTGCAGGGGGAAAGCAATGGCGGCGCTTCCGTTCCAGAGAGCGCCTCCCGTTTTCTGGAGCTTCTGGGCAATCTGGCGGCAGATCTGAAACCGTATGGGGATACGTCCGCGCTGGCCGCGCAGAAAGCCGTTGTTGGAGAAAATGCCAATTGGGCCGGAAAGAATGAGTCTGATCCGGAAACGGGCAACCTTACCGGAGGCCTGGAAGGGCGCGACACGGAAGTTCAGGGAAAAACAACCCGGCAGGTGATGAAGGATCTGGCAGAATCCCGCCCATCCCTGGGCTATGCTCCTACCCGCGATCTTCCCAAGCTGACCGCGGGGGATCAGATGGGAGTGCATTACAACGGCCAGTCCCAGATTTGCATAGGAGCCCGTTTTGCTTATGAAGCCGCCCGGTTGGCCGGGAAGGATGCCGGCTCCGTACGCAGCGGCCGTTATGATCTTCCTCTGAGTTCTCCGGACGCGTGGATGAACCGGAAAATGCCGGGGAAGAACGTGTGCGTGTGGAACGTGGCTTCTTCCGTAAAACCCAGCCTGGTGTCGGGAGTGGTGAAATTATTTGGAATTCGTGTGGAAGATCCGGCCGTCAATACCGTTATTGTCCGGAGCAAGGGAGGGTCCGGAGACCGTTTGGTAATCGGCCCGGGAGGCATTCGTCTGGCGGAAGGAAAAAATTTGCAGTTGAGGGCAAATGTACAACTGGCGGGCCGGCAGTCCTGGAATATTCCGGGCGGTTCTGCCGTGGAGATTAAGCCCTCGCTGGTTCAGGAAAAAAACCTGCCTGTCCGTTTGTCCGGCCAGGCGGAGGTGCATGTGGCCCGCGCGGAAGGCGGCGGAGAAACGGCGGAAGCGGCCCGCGTCGTATTGGAACAGGTGCTGCCCTCTGCCCTGAAATGTTCCTGGACGTTGTCCGGAAAGGTGGAAATGACTCTGAAGGGTATGGAAGGGAAGGCCGTGAATTTGGGCAAAATCCTCGTCAAGCAGGGCGCTGTACTGAATCTGAATGGCTCCAGACCTGTTGCGGGCAGTGTCGTTAATCAGGGCGGCACGGTGAATCCGTAATTGCGTGCCGGACTTTTTCCAGCGGAGGGCGGAGTAAAAAATGCGTTTTTTCTCCGGAGGGTTTGTGTGGGCTTTTTGCTTATTCACAGGGGAGGTCCGGCCGGAAATCCGAGCAGAGGCGTAAACGGCGGCATTTTTGCCCCGGTTTATTCACAGGCAATTCTGGTTGGGGAATATTGATCATTAAGTCTACCGTACTATATTTGGCGTACTTTTTCCTTTATGGATGCGTTATGTGGTAGTATGGTCGCGCCATGAGATGCGTTCAGTGCGGTCATTTGGAAGATAAAGTCATTGATTCCCGTATGTCTAAAGACGGGACGACCATCCGCCGCCGCCGCGTCTGCCTGAGGTGCGATTACCGTTATACGACCTATGAGCAGATTGAACGCACGGAGTTGCGCGTAGTCAAAAGGGATAATCTGAGAGAAGCCCTGAATCGTGAAAAGATTTTACGCGGCCTGGTAAAAGCGTGTGAAAAAAGGCCCGTCAGCATGGACCGCCTGGACCGCGCCGTGGAAGAGATCATTTCCGAATTGCACCGTGACCATTTACGCGAAGTTCCTTCCAGCGAAATAGGCAAGAAGGTGATTGAAAAATTGTACGCCATTGATCCCGTGGCGTACATCCGCTATGTGTCCGTGTACCGCCAGTTTTCCAATGTGGAGGAATTTATTCAGGAGATCACGCAGATGCGCCACCAGACGCTCATAGATCCCCTGCAGCGCAAGCTTCCCATTCTTTGAAGTTCCCTGTTCCATGATTGGCTTCCGAAACAACAGACCGCTGCTCAAGCTTGGTGATTGCCTGATTACCGAGTACGGGGAGCAATGGCTGGCGGATGCCCTGGAGCATGCCGCCCGGCGCGCCGGGACAACCCTGCCGTTCAAGGAAGATCTGCTGGCCTCCGTGCGCTATTATCTGGAGCATGAGTGCGATTTGTCCGTCATGAAGGTGTCTGAGCTGTATGCGCGCCTGCGCCGCATGCTCACGGAGGTGGGCCTGGAACATCTTGCAAGGGAGCTTAGGGAGGAGACGCCGCCCATGACGGTCTGCGTCGCGGAGATTGCCCGCAGCGTGCCGTTCTGGCTGTTTTTCGCCTGCGAGCTGAAAAAGCAGGTGGAGGAATTGCGAGGGCACGGCATTACCAGGTATTGCTTCACAGGCAGGAAGGAATGCGTGATGGCTCTCCGGGGCAGGAAGCGCTGGGACCGTTCCTGCCAGTCTCTGCTGGAAGACCTGGACTTTCTTCTTTCCCGCTATGAGGAGCAGGCGGCGGATTGTTAACGGGACTTATCCGGTCCGTATTGAAGTATTCAGCCGCGCAGCTCAGCAGGTTCCGCTTTCCCGGCTGATGGAGCCGGTTCGGAGTGCTGCGCGTTTCCGCTTTTCATGAGCATGTGGGGCCATTCCACTTTTCTGGAATGGCCCCAATAGGAGTTAACAGGCCGTATTGCGCCGCCGCCTGATCCCGGAGATGAACCGGATGAGGGAATGCAGGAGGCTTTCCCCCATTTTTCCCCAAGATTGTTATTTCTGGCGGTTTGCAACAGGGGCAACCTCACCCGTTACAGGTGTTTGGGCGCGGGGCCGTCAATGATTTTGCGGGCCCGGTTCAGGGCGGCGTCAATATTCTCGCAGATATTGTAGCGTTTCAGCTCCCGGTAAAAGGGCGCGTGGCGGATGACGTCCAGAGGCTGGGGCTGCACGCCGCAGACCAGCAGGGTGGAGCCGTGCTCCCGGCACTGGTGGCAAAAGTCGGAAAGGACGTTCAGGCCGGTGGCGTCCAGAGCGGGAACCAGGCGCATGCGCAGGATAACCACCTTGGTATCGTGCTCCAGCGTTTCCAGTACCTGGTCTTTGAATTGCTCCACGGCGCCGAAGAAGAAGGGGCCTTTCACGTCGAAAACTTCCACGCCTTCCGGGATGTCCAGCTTGGAAGCGGAACGGCCTTCATCATCTTCCTCATCATTTTCCAGCAATTCGTTTTTGATAGCGGAAACATCGCTGATTTGGGCCATGCGGCCCATGAAGAGCAGGGCGGCCAGCACCACGCCCACTTCCACGGCTACGACGAGGTCCACAAAGACGGTCAGCAGGAAGGTGATCACCAGCACCGCCGCATCCTGCCTGGGCCCTTTCAGCAGACGGCTGAACGTGTGTATTTCACTCATGTTGTAGCACACTACCGTCAGGATGCCCGCCAGGACAGCCAGGGGAATCTGCTGGGCATAGTGGGCGAAGGCCATCAGAATGGCCAGCAGGGTCAGCGCGTGAATCATGCCGGAAACCGGGCTTTTAGCCCCGGCTTTGATGTTGGTGGCGGTGCGGGCAATCGCTCCGGTGGCCGGAATGCCGCCGAACAGGGCGGAGCCGATGTTGCCGATGCCTTGTGCGATCAGCTCCATGTTAGGCTTGTGGCGTCCTCCGGTCATGCCGTCCGCCACGGAGGCGCTTAACAGGGATTCAATGGCCGCCAGCAGCGCGATGGTGAAAGCAGGGGCCGTCAGCGCCCCCAGAGTGCTCCAGTCAATGCTGGGCAGGGAGGGCAGGGGAAGCGTGTTCGGGAGGCTGCCGAAGGCTTGCCCGATGGTTGTCACAGGTAACGAAAACGCCACGGAAACGGCCGTCATGCCCAGCATGCCCACCAGCATGGCCGGTATTCTGGGCCAGAAACGGCGGCTCAGCATGGTAATGATTACGGTGCCGGCGGCCAGCCCCAGCGCGGCCCAGTTGATGGTGTGGAAATAATGGAAGTAACACGCCCATTTTTCAATGAACTCTCCGGGAATTTTTTCCGTGATGGTGAGACCGAAGATGTCTTTAATTTGCGTGGAAAAGATTACCACGGCGATGCCGGAGGTGAACCCTGTGGTGACAGGGAAGGGAATAAAGCGGATGAGCGCCCCCATGCGGCAGAACCCAAAGATGATGAGGAAGAGGCCCGCCATCAATGTGCAGACCAGCAGGCCGGATGCGTGGTATTGCTCCAGGACGCCCATGATGATGATCACGAAGGCGCCGGTGGGGCCGCCTATTTGATATTTGCTTCCGCTGAACAGGGAAATGAGGAACCCGGCCACAATGGCGGTGATGAGACCCTGGGTTGGGGAAAGCCCGCATGCGATGGCAAAGGCCATGGCCAGCGGGATGGCTACTACACCGACGGTCAGCCCCGCAAAAAGGTCCGCCAGAAAGGTTTGTTTGGTATAAGTTTTGAGAGAGGAAAGAAGAGCAGGTTTGAACATGGCTGCCGGGATGGTTGGCCGGCTGCGGTGGATGCCGCCGCCAGCGGGGTTGAAGCGTCCCCTTCCTGCACCCGGAAGCGCGCCGCGGAGACGGACGGCAGGCTCTCTTCGTTCCCGTCCGCCTCCGCAGGCGGCGTTACTTGGAAAGGATGCCTTCCCAGTAGGCGATGCGGCGGCGGGTGTTGTCGGAATTGGGAGCCCCCGGGTTGGTACGCTGGGCGAAGGCTTTTGTCAATTCAAATACGTCGCGCGCGTCTGTTCCGTATGCATCTGAAATGGAAGCGAACTGTTCATCGCTCAGCTTGTTGAGCGGCGTGCTCGTGGAGATGCTCATGGCGACTGCCTTCCCGACCAGCTCATGGGCCTTCCGGAAGGGGACGCCGCGGCGTACCAGATAATCCGCCAGGTCCGTGGCCAGCAGCATGGGATCGGACGCCGCTTCCCGGGCCCGGGCCGTGTTCACCGTCATGGCGGCTATCATTTCTGCATTGACGTCCAGGGCCAGTTTGACCGTGTCAATGGAATCGAACAGGGGTTCCTTGTCTTCCTGAAGGTCGCGGTTGTAAGTCAGGGGAAGCCCTTTGACGGCCACCATGACGGCGGTGAGGTTGCCGTACAGCCGCCCCGTCTTTCCGCGGGTGAGTTCCGCGACGTCCGGATTTTTCTTCTGGGGCATCAGGGAGGAACCCGTCGTATGGGCGTCGGACAAGGATGCGAAGCCGAATTCCGCCGTGCACCACAGGATGACGTCCTCGCTCATGCGGGAGAGATGGGCTCCGACCACGGCCAGGTCAAAAAGGATTTCCATGATGTAATCCCGGTCGGCAATCGCATCCATGGAATTTTCTGTAACTGCGTCGAACCCCAGTTCCACGGCAATTCCGTGGCGGTCCAGGCAGATGGTGGAGCCTGCGATGGCTCCGGAACCGAGCGGGGAGATGTTCAGGCGCCTGCGGCAGTCCTTGAGGCGGTCCGCATCCCGGTCCAGCATTTCCACGTAAGCCAGCAGGTGATGGCCCATGGTGACGGGCTGGGCGCGTTGCAGGTGAGTATAGCCCGGCATCATGGCATCCGCGTATTCCTTCGCCTTCATGACCAGGGCCCGCTGCAGATGGCGCACTTTTCCAAGGATTTCATCAATTTCCGCCCGGCAGTAAAGCCGCGTGTCCGTAGCCACCTGGTCATTGCGGGAGCGTGCGGTATGCAGCTTGGCGCCCGGAGCGCCGATGCGCCGGGTGAGCTCGCTTTCAATGTTCATGTGCACGTCCTCCAGTTCCCGGCTCCACGAGAAATTGCCTGCTTCAATGTCTTTCAGGATGTCTTTCAGGCCGGATTCAATGGCGTTGAATTCTTCCTGCGAAAGCAGGCCTGCCTTGAGCTGGGCCCGCGCATGGGCGATGGATCCGGCAATGTCCTGGCGGAACAGTCTCCAGTCGTAGGAGACGGATTCGCCGTAGCGTTGAACCAGATCAGCGGTTGGTTTAGAAAATCTGCCTTTCCACATGACCCCCATGTTGTGCCCCAGGAGCTTCCGTTTTGAAAGCCTGAAATGGGTAATAGAAGCAGATTCCGTAGAGCTGGGAAAGATCCGCATGCCTGAAAAACTGGAGTGGAGCCGGGAAAAGAGAAACGGCGCATGGCTGTTTTTTCCCTGTGGTGGACGGGAGTGAATATGTTATTATAGTGCCGTGTGTATGGATGACGAAATGCCTCTGAAGCGGGCGGATTTGCGGAAACGCGCGGAGAAAAAAGCCGCGGAGCTGGCCGCGAAAGGGGTGGAATTGCATCCCGTGACGGCTTCCGGGCGCACTCTGGCGAAAAGTTTCTGGGGGAAAGAATGGATGAAGAGCCTGTCCGCGTGCGAGGTGTACGGGATGCGGCTGGCCCCCGGCAGAACCTACCTGCGCTATGGCTGTGTTCTGGATCTTAAAACGCTCCCCGGCCGCATTGACGCGCTGGTGATGGGTGAACATTTGTATGAGGTTCGCATCCAGGCCTGCCCCCCGGATGAAGAGGCGCTTACCCGGCTGCGCGCACGGTGCGCCGGACAGATCGGTTCCTGGATTGATCTGTTGAAAGGGAATTTGTCTTCCGAGCTGCTGGAAATCCTGTGTGCGCCGGAAGGCGGCCTGTTCCCCGCGCCGGAAGAGTGGCGTTTTTCCTGTTCCTGCCCGGATTGGGCGGATTTGTGCAAGCATGCGGCCGCAGCCCTGTACGCTTTTGGCGTGATGCTGGATAAGCAGCCGGAATTGCTGTTTACCCTGCGCGGAATGGACGCCTCCGTTTTGATTCCGAAGGCTCCGGAACCCGTTCCCGGAGGAGAGGACGCACTGGATATGGATGCCGGTTCCCTTTCGGATATATTCGGCATCAGCCTGGACTGATTATTGCCGCCGTGATTGCGGCGTTATTCCGGTTTTGAATAGCCAGGAGGGAAGGGGGTGGCCGTCCTTTTTCATGAACTGGCGGCGGATGGGAGTGTCCGGGCTGCCAAGAATGCCGTCGGACGTCTGCCAATGTTTCTGCATGAGGTCTGCCCGGGTGGAGAATGTTCCCGCTTTTTCCATGGCGCATTGCAGGTTCGGGAGGGCGGAAAAGCCCAGATAGAGAATCAGGAGGGTCCGGTATTTCACGCTTCCCCGGCGGAGGGCCCGGAGAAAGAGCAGGGAAAGGAAGGGATAGAGGACGGCCGGAGCTTTAAAGAGAAGTTCGTTGTTCATGATGCCCGTGCGGAAAAAGAGGCTGCCTGCCATCATGCCCAGCGTGATGTAGTACAACGGGTTTTTCCGGCATTTGGGGTAGAGGAGCGCCCCCGGCAGCAGAATTCCCAGGGCCAGGGCCAGCAGGAAGCTGGCGTATTTGACGGAACCGGGATGGAGCAGAAGCCGTTGTTGTCCGTAGTGGTAAATTTCCGCATAGTTTGCGTCAAACAGGCAGGAGAACTGTCCTCCCCCGTCCAAATGGGAGTAAAAAACGGCCATGACGGCCGTGCACAGGGCGGCGAGCCAGAAAACCGGCTGACTCAGAAGGGAACGGAGACGGGAAAGCGGTTGCCGTGCCGGCGGGCAGCGGAACAGGGTTTCATACGCCATATACGGAAGGAGCAGAAGAGCGCCCAGCGGGGAGGACGACAGCAGAAACGCCCCTGCGAGATAGTATCCGGAGGGAGACAGGGAGCGCGTCAGGACGAATACGGTGCACAATAGCGCCGGAACAGCATGGTTGAATGTGTTGAAGAGCTGGACGGGCATGCCGATCAACAGGACCATCTGGGCATTGTATTCCGTAAACAGGGAGGAGAGGGGAATTCCCAGGCAGTCCGGCGCCGCTGCCGGAGAGCCGAGGCAGAGGAGGATCAGCGCCCAGCGGGCCGTCTTCCGTATTCCCCAGCGGACGGCTGCCGCCAGCAGCGCCAGTTCCAGTCCAAGGAAGGTCCACAGGGCCAGCAGCCAGGGAGCCCATGAGGCCGGGCAGAAAGAAGCCGCCAGCGCCGGAGGCAGCCAATGGCCCAGGTAGTAGATGAAATGATGTCCGTCCTCCGTGACGAGGGGCCAGGAATTTGCTGCAAGGCGTTCATAAACGGCATTGCGGATGATAAAATCCGCGTGTTGCTGGCAGTGGCCCGTGAATCCGCACAACAGCACCAGCATCAGGCAGAAGAAGGAGAGAAGACCCAGCACGGCCAATCCGCGCCCGCTTAACGGAAGCCTTTGCGCCGGAAGATGCCGGGCGCAGGCGTACAGCCCGTATGCCAGTGCGGCGCAAAGCGGCGCGGAAAAGACCGGATGCACCCATCCCTGCAGAAAAAGGAGTAGGGGCAGCGCCAGGTACAACAGTCCCGCGCATAGCGGAAGGCGTGCGGGCAGGAAGAAGCGGGCAGACATGGCGCGGAACGGGAAACTGGTCGGCAGGGAGGAATCCAAAAGGCCAGCATGGCATATTTTGTTCCAAAGAAAAGGATGCAGTTACCTCCGGAGAATGAAAAAGCCCCGCGCCGCCTCGCGGCGGCCGGGGGGGGGGACGTTGCTTGATACCGGTTCCGGCAAAAGGGCCGGAACAGGCCGAATCCGTTGTCGCAGAATGGAGTTCAATCAGTACGGGAACACCTTGGCGGAGGGTCAGTTGAGGTAATGTCCCTTCAGCCACGTTATTTCTTCGCCGTGCCCAGCGTCGTCCCTGGGCGTTTCCAGGAAAAAGGGCAATTCCCGCAGAACGGGATGGTTGATGATGTTGATGAAGGCCTGTTCTCCCAGGGAACCCTTGCCGATGGTTTCATGGCGGTCCTTGAAGGAGGAGAAGGGCGTCATGCTGTCGTTCAGGTGGATGGCGCGCAGGCGTTCCAGGCCCAGCACGGCGTCGAAGTGTTCCAGTACGGAATCCAGTCTGTTGACGATATCATATCCGGCGGAATAAACATGGCAGGTATCCAGGCATACGCCCAGCTTGTCCTTCAGGTCTACCCGCTCCATAATGGCGGCCAGTTCTTCAAAGGTCCGGCCGACTTCGCTTCCCTTGCCGGACATGGTTTCCAGCAGAACAATGGTCGTTTGTTCCGGAGAAAGCACGCCGTTTAATTGGTCCGCCACCAGTTCAATGCCTTTTTCCGCTCCCTGACCTACATGGCAGCCGGGATGGAAGTTATAAAGATTTCCCGGCAGATGTTCCATGAGTTCCAGATCCTCTTTCAGCACCTGGACCGCAAAACGGGCGACTCCGGAGTCTGCGGAACAGGGGTTCAGCGTGTAGGGGGCGTGTGCCAGCAGCGTTCCGAATCCGTTGTTCCGCGCTAATTCCAGAAAACGGGCAATATCCTGTTCGTCAATAGCTTTGGCTTTGCTCCCCCGCGGATTGCGGGTGAAGAACTGAAAAGTATTGGCGCCGATGGAGAGGGCAACCCGGCCCATGGCTTCATAACCTTTTGCGGAGGAGAGGTGGCATCCGATGTATGGCATGGCGGTAGGTTCGGAATGGAAAGGAAGTTTAGCAATGCCGCGGAGAGGAAGAGAGACTAAAAGGCCTGCATGACTTGATGGGAAAGAATAAGACCGGCAGGAACGTACGGGGAGTTAAAACGATAGTGATTATTGGTCATGGATGTAACCGGTTGATTACGGCATCCGTATTGCCTTGCCGAGCTGGACGCATTGGGAAAATAAGCGGTTTCCTTTTTTTATTATCGTAGTCCTCCCGCGTTTTCTTGACGGATGGAGGGAAGAGGGGCAAGATGGCACGCATGGAACAAGTCAGCCTCATGGAGTTGGGCAAGCTGGCCGCGGAAGGCCAGGTTGAAGCGGAAGTTTTTGCCCAGATCGCCCAGTGCGCGCAGAAGATGACCAAGGGCAACAAGCCGTATCTGGATGTGTCTTTTGCCGATGCGGAAGGGACCATGGGATTGAAAGTGTGGGAGGATAAACCCTGGTTCCGGACGCTCGCTTCGCTGCCCCTCCGCAGTTTCGTGAGCCTGCGCGGCCAATGGGCCAAGGGAGGGTTCGGCATGGAGGTTTCCGATCTGGACGTGCGGTTGCTGGACAAACAGGAGAAGGAAAGCTTTCTGGCCGGTTCCGGAACCTTGAAGAAAAAGCAGGAGGCTGATCTGAAGGAAATCTGCATGTTCATCAAGGGCATGAATGATCCGCGCATACGCGCCCTGTGCATTGAATTCATTGAGCAGTTCGCGGAACGCCTCCAGCGCGCCGCCGCCGCCCGCACCTATCATCACGCCCGACGCGGCGGGCTGGTGGAGCATGTGGCAGGGATGATGCGCACGGCTTCTGCCGTCTGTCAGGCGAATCCGGGGCTGAACCGTGACCTTCTGCTGGCCGGGTGCCTGTTCCACGACTGCGGGAAGTTGTGGGAAAACTGCTACCCGAAGGAGGATTTTACGATGCCTTACTCGGAGGCCGGGGAACTGCTGGGCCATATTCCGCTGGGCATTGAACTGGTCAACAATTTGTGGAAGCGCATCATGTCCCTTCCGGAGGCGGATTCCTGGAAGACGCTGGACCCTCCTTCCCCGGACGTGCGCATGCACCTGCTGCACCTGATTGCTTCCCATCACGGGGAACTTGCCTTCGGCTCCCCCGTGTTCCCCAAAACGCCGGAGGCGGTGGCCCTGCATTACATCGACAATCTGGACGCCAAGCTGGAAATGTTCCGCGGGGCTTATGAGACGAGCGAGGCCTTGGCTCCCAGAGTGCTCCAGCGCAAGGCCCCCCTGCCTGCCAACGTTGTTCTTCCGCTGCCTTCCGTTCTCCCTCTGGAGCCGGACGGCGAAGACGCTCTGCCGTAAGGTGCTCCCTGCATGGAAGAAGAGGTTCGGCGTACGCTGCGTCCCTGGCCGGAACGGATGACGGCATCTGCTCCCTTGCTGATTCCGGCTTTGTCCCTGCTGTGCGCTTGCGCGGCCATGGATGTTTCCCTTTGGTTCTGGCTTCCATGTTTCTGTCTGGCGGCGCTGCCGTGTTTTTTACACGCGCCCTCCATGGGGTTGCTTGCCGCTGCCCTGGCGATGTGGGCCGCCATTTATCTTTTCGCGTATGAACGGGAATACGCAGGCGTTTCCGTGGAAGCGGGGAGAGCCATGGTGATGGAAGGCTCCGTTGAGGCTGTTTCCGGAAAATCCGTGTTGTTTCGTCCGGATGGTTCCCGGTGGCTGTACGCGGTTTCCTCCCGTGACGGGGCCTGCCCTCTGGAGGCAGGGGAACATTACCGGATTAAAGGAGAGGCGTATCCGCTTCAGGCGCCGTGCGGTCCCGGCATCTTTGACCGGGAGCGGTGGGGTTACCTGCACGGCATCATCGCCGGAATCCGGCTGGATGAGTACCGCCGGAACGGCCCCGGAGACTGGCGCAGCCGTTTCCGGGCTTTTTCCCTGCGGCTCCGGGAAAGGGCCGCCTCCCTGCTCAGGGAAGGCGCGCCTCCGGATGATGAGGCCCGGCAGGTGATGGTTTCCGCCGTGCTTGGGGACAAGACGGATGCGAGGCCGGAAACGATGGCGAAGTTTCTGGAAAGCGGCTGCATGCATGTATTCGCCGTCAGCGGCATGCATGTGGGCGTGGCCGCCATGCTGGTTCTGGGTATGCTGAGGCTTCTGCATGTGCGTCCCCGTGCGGCCCGGCTGGCCTGCATCCTGTTGCTGGCGGCGTACGTGTTCGTGACCGGGATGTCCGCTTCCGCCCTGCGGGCGTTCATCATGGCGTCAGTCTGGCTTCTGGCGTTCGTGCTGCGCAGAAAGGGGCATCCGGCCAATATTCTGGCGCTCGCTTTCATCCTCCTCTGCTTGATGAACCCGCTCCAGGTTTTCCAGCCGGGGTTCCAGCTTTCTTTCTGCGTTTTTGCCGTCATTGCCTGCCTGGCGGGATGGCTCAGCCGGGAAAAGCCCCTGTGGTCGCCGGACCCGTTCATTCCTCCCCGGATTTACCATGCGCGGGAAAGATTCCTGGTGCGGCTGGAAAAAGCATGCCGCGGCGTTCTGATTGTCTCCGTGGGGGCGTGGCTGGCCTCCATTCCCCTGACGGCATGGCACTTCGGAACCTGGAACCTGTATGCTCCTTTGACTAATTTGTGCCTGAGCGTGCTTGTCTTTCCCCTGATGGGCGTTTCCCTGTCCGGGTTGATGTTCGCGTGGTGCCCGTGGATGCTGCATGTTTGCAATACGGCCGCTTCCTGGCTGGCGTCCGCCATGCTGGCCGTAGCCGGGGGAGTGGCTTCCCTGCCGTACAGTTATCTTTCTTCCGCACCGCCTTCCGAGGAAAATGAAGCTGTGATTGTTCCCTTGCAGAAGGACGCCTGGTCCGCAGTCATTTCCAATCCCGCACTGGTTGTGGGAAGCGGGACGGAAGATGCGGTGCGGTACACCCTCCTTCCCGTACTGAAGGCGCGCAGTATCCGGCCCTGCGGCATGCTGTGCTGCGGAAACGGCAAGGTGGAACGGGCCGGGGAGAAGGAACTGGAGAAGGAATATCCCGGAATCCGGCACTGGGGCGCGGAGTCCGGGGAATGTCCCGTCCGGCAATGGAGGTTACGGCCGGGCAATGAACTTGTGCTGGAAGATTTTCCTGTTCCGTTGCGCACGGGAATCCGTCAGGACCGGAGCCGGGTGTTGTCATGGGAATGCCGCGGGCGGCGGTTCCTGATGATAGGGAATGCCGGGTTTTCCTCCCTGGCGCGCGCGGAGAAAACACCGCGGGCGGATGTATTGCTCATCGGGTATCATCCGCGCGATCCGGTGAACAGCGCTGCGTGGATCAGGGCTACAGGCGCCCGCGCAGTCATTTTCGCGACGGAGCATGAATGCCCCGTACCGGAGGGAACAGCCGTGTACCGTCTCCGGGAAACCGGAACCCTCTATCTGCGGATGGAGGAAAAGGGCGTGCGAATCATCCCCTGGAGGGGCATGGAACGCCGTACAGAGTAAATCCCGTGCTTTCCTCAATGCGGATGGGAAGGAGTTCTCCCGCCAGGTCAGGGGCGGCATCCACCATGACGGGCTTGTTCTGGGAGGTCCGGCCGGAGAGGCGCGCCGCATTCGTTTTGGACGGTCCTTCCAGAAGAACTTCCTGCACGGTACCTACCAGATCCCGGTTTTTCCGGATGGCTATTTCATTGACTACGGCCAGAAGGTCCTGGTTGCGCGCTTCCTTCACTTCCTCCGGAATCTGATTCTCCATAACGGCGGCGGGCGTGCCGCGGCGCGGGGAATAGCGGAAAATGAACGCGTTGTCAAACTGGACCTGTTCCACGGCCTGCCTGGTCAGCAGGTAATCCTCTTCCGTTTCTCCCGGGAAGCCCACGATGATATCCGTGGTGATGGACAAATCCGGACGTGCCTGTTTCATCCGGGAGCAAAGGTCCAGATAGGTTTCATTCCTGTACGGCCTGCGCATCATTTTCAAAATGCGGTCGCTGCCGCTCTGCATCGGAAAATGAATATGGCTGCACAACTTGGGAAGATAGGTGAACGCCTGCACCAGATCCTGGCGGAAACCGATGGGATGCGGGGAGACGAAGCGGATGCGCCGGATGCCTTCCACTTCATGCACGGCTTCCAGCAATTGGACGAAGCCGCCCTTGCCGTCTGCCGTTTCCATCTGCCTGCCGTACCGGTTGACGATCTGGCCCAACAGCGTGACTTCCTTCACGCCGGCGTCCGCCAGCATCTTCACCTCATCCACCACGTCCCGGATGGGGCGGCTGCGTTCTGCGCCGCGGGTGTAGGGAACGATGCAGTAGGCGCACTTCATTTCGCACCCCTGCATGATGGAGACATACGCCGTGGAGCGCGCGCCGGGATTCAGGTGGTCCCGGATGCGGTTCTGGGAGTCCGCCTCTTCCGCCACATCGCACACATGCGTGCCGGAAAAGGCGGATTGCAACTCGTCCATGCGGCGTTCCTGGCGCGCGCGCAGAATGCCGTCCACATGTTCAAACACGCGGTGGTATTTCTGGGTGCCGACCACGAGATCCAGCCGCGGCAGTTCCTTGAACAGCTCCTCTTTTTTGCTTTGGGCCATGCAGCCCATCATGCCGTACACCACATGCGGACGGTGCCGCTGCTGCTTGGCCAGAAGCCCCATTTTCCCCAGCGCCTTTTGTTCCGCCTGTTCCCGGATGGAGCAGGAATTGAACAGGATGACGTCCGCCTCATCCTCGCGGTCCGTCATGGTGTAGCCCTTCTGCACGAACATGCGGGCCACCTGTTCGGAGTCCCGTTCGTTCATCTGGCAGCCGTAAGTTTTGATGTAAAGCTTGGGCATGGAAAAAATCAGGTATTTTTTTTCAGGGTGACCACGCATTCCAGATGCTTGGTCTGGGGGAACAGGTCAAAGGGCTGGACGGCGGTGACGGCGTACCCGGCTTTGTCGAATTCCGCCAGATCCCGTATCTGGGTGGCTGGGTTGCAGGAAACGTAAACGACTTTTCCAGGGCCGAAGGTGAACAACTGTGTCAGGAATTCCATGCTGCACCCTTTCCGGGGCGGGTCGATCACCACAGCGGTTTTTTTCGCGGGAAAATCCACCCGGGCAAAAATGGCCCCGGCGTCCGCCGCCAGGAATTCCGCGTGTTCAATTCCGTTGCTGCGCGCGTTGCTGCGCGCCCAGTCCGCGGAAGTCTCACTGACTTCCACGCCCAGCACTTTTTTAAATTTCTTCGCCAGGCTCAGGGCGAACAGGCCGGAACCGCAGTAAGCGTCCACCAGGAATTCCTCCCCGTCCATACTCGCCTGTTGAGCCACGTAATCCGTAAAAAGCGGAAGAATGAAAGGATTATTCTGAAAAAAGTCTCCCGCCAGAAAATGAAACTCCAAATTGCCCACCCGTTCGCACGCCACGGCGTTGTTATTGGTGATGACGGTTCCTTCCGAGGCCCGGAGCAGGATGGTGGCTCCCCGCTTGAACCGGGCTGCGGCCTGGTAAACGCTTTTGCGTGCCAGGGGCAGGGCTTCATTGATGCACTCCATGGCAATCGGGCATTGCGGCACGTCCACCACATCCCTTCTGGAGCCTGCTTTCAGAAAACCGATGGCCGGCTTGCCTCCTTCCTTCGGCTTGTCAAAGTGGGGCGTAATCTTGGAGCGGTAATAGTATTGGCGGGGAGAGGCTATGGCCGGATTGACGGGCAGTTCCAGCCCTGCCTGCAGGCGGAGCAGATCCGCTACCTGCCGGGTTTTCCAGAGAAGCTGGCGGTCATAGGAGAGATGCTGGTACTGGCATCCTCCGCAGGTTCCGAACAGGCGGCATCCCGGTTCCACGCGGTCCGGGCTGGGGTTAATTATTTCCACCAGATCGGCGGAGGAATAGTTTTTGTCATTACGCCAGACGCGGGCTTTGACACGGTCTCCCGGCAGGGCGAAGGGGACGAAAACCACCCATCCGTCCACGCGGCCGATACCGTCTCCCGCATTGGAAAGGGCGTCAATATCCAGTTCAAGTTCCTGATGGTAGGAAAAAGGTTCGGGGTGGAAGCCTTTGGGAATGGTCGCAGTCATGGTGGTGGGAAAAGATTATGGGGCGGAAGGGGTAATCAGCTTGCCGTCCAGATCGTACAACAGGGTTTCCGGCAGCCGGGGGGTGCGCAGTCCGGGGCGGAAATCGCCCGGCAAGACAGACGGCCCCGGAGCGGACTCTTCATTCTCATCCTCTGGAAGAATGTCCTGTTGCGCCGGAGCGGGCGCCCAGGGAGCGGGATGGTCCGCCGGGGCGGTTTGTTCCGGCTGAACGGCTGGAACTGGGGCGGGGTCCTGAGGCGCCGTTTCCTTGTTGGAGGTGCAGGAAGAGGTCCAGGCCAGCCCGGCAATCAGACAGGAGCGGATCAGGAGCTTTCTCATGGCGCGGATTCTTACAGCTTCATTCGGACTTGGCAAGTGAATAGCCCTGCTATGGTTCATGTAAGGGGCATTTCTTTTTTCCTGGAACCCGGAGAACGCTTGCTGTTTGACTATCCCCGGATAGTATTTATAGTAGGAACACGTATGAGGTCTTTCCTTTTTTTATGTTGTTCCGCAGCGGTTTTAGGACTGTTCGCCCCCCAGGCCGGCGTAGCTCAACAGCGTCCTCCCATCTTCGGTTTTGCCAATAAAAACAGGATACCTGAAGTCAATAAATCGGGCAGCCCCATTTTTGATAAACTCCGCAATGGAGCTATTAAGAAAAAGCTGCCGCTGGTGATTTACCTGACCGGTTCTTCATGGTGCTCTCATTGCAATATTTTTACCCGGGAATACATCAAAACAGCGAATTTCAAAAATGCCGCCGGGAAGAAATTTATATTTTGGCTGGTGGACACCAAACAGGTGCCGGGAAATTCCCCGGGGACATTTAATTTCAAAATGGTTCCGGAAGAAGCCGCAAAAATCGTGGGATGTGCGGATTCCCCCCGTGCGCCGTATGTGGTTCTTGGCCCTCCCGCCGTGTTTATCATTGACCCTGTTTCCGGAGAATTGATCAAGAGCCTGTTTACCAAAAGTGAAGTGGACAAGTATGGGAAACCTCTTGCCGGAATTATTGAAGAAGCCTGGAAGGAGTTTTCCCGCAAGGCCAAATAGGAAACGGAATATATGGAGGGATTCCCGGTTGTCCATGACCCAGCCGGTATAAAGAAGAACGGCTTTAAAAGTTCTTTTGTTTTATAGGAAGCGAAAAAATCCGTCCGGCTTTTCTCCAGCTTTTTTGGCAGAAGGTGTTGTACGAAATCCTTTTCCGGGGCAGGTTCCGTTAAAAACGGTAAATGCAGCGCAGCCACGGCTGGGGAGTACCGGAATAGTAGGGATACCACCGGTGTCCGGGGTGGTGCATAGTGTAGCCCCAGCCATCCTGGCGGCGCGCCTGGGGCGCATAGAAAAGCTGTTTCCACTCCCGGCTGGCGAAGGAAGAAGGCTCTGTTTCCGAAGCCGGAGGCGCCAGAAACGCCTGGAGGGCGCTGGAAGAACAGCAATAATAGGGAATGTTGAACCGGGGCGCCATTCCGAACGCCAGCAGAAGCCATATCCAGACGCGGAGACCGGGATGCCGCGTCCAAGAGGAAGCCAGAAAGGCAAGCAGGCAGGCCATGACCGGAACGCTCCCTTTGCAAAGCAGGTCATTGACGTCTCCGTTCACATAAAAAAAAGGCAGAATCAGGCCGGTTGCCAGAGTACAGATGAAGAGGGGATTCTTCCGGAAATCCCGCCAGCAGAACAGAGCATACAGCAGGAATGAGGTTGCCATAAGCAGGAAATCCCCCCGATGCGTATAGAAAGGCCACATGCCCATGTGGGAGGATGGCGCGTTTACCGCCCCATAATAAAGAAGAAAACACGCTCCCAGCAGGACGGCGGCTGAAAAGGAGGGGTGGAGCAGGACATCCCGGAGAGGGAGGATGCCTTTCCATTGGCGGCGCCACTGGCAGGCCGCCAGGGGCAGTCCTCCAAGGGCTGCGAGGGGGGAATAAAAGGCCGTGGCTGCGAACAGAAGAGGCATCCAGTACAGGGGCATGCGCCCCGACGCCAGGAAGATGAAAAAAAGCAGAACAGGAATGGAAGCGTTTGCGCTGCACATGATTTGTTCCGCCGTGCCGAAGTAATGCAGACGAAACAAATCCAGCCCCAGCCAGCACTGGAGATTCAGCAGAGAGCCGAATGCCGCCATCAGCATGGCGAACAGCAGGGAGCGGCGTCCGGAGAAAACGCAGAGCCACAGCCAGGAAAGGAACAGGCCCCAGGTTCCCCACAGAACGACAAGCACGCGCGCGGCGTCCAGCCCCGCCAGTTTTCCCGCCAGGGCTGGGACCAGCCAGAACCCCGTGTTGTAAATAAGCACGTTCCCGTCCGGAAAGATGACGGGCCACGGGCTGGCGACCAATTCACGCAGACAGGCATTTCTGACGATATGGTCAGGGTGCTGGTTGACCCACTCCCCCCAGCCGGAAAATATCATCAGGGCGGCAAACGCCGCCAAGGCGAGAAATGAAGAGCGGGTGAACAGGGGGAAGGCGGGAAGGGAATTCTTTTTCTGCGGTTCCTTGCGTTTTCGGGGCGCCAGCCCCGCCGCCGTCAGGAGCGTGAGAGGGAGGGCAGCGTACCAGTGCATCCACCCGGCCAGGAACACTAGGACAGGCAGCAGAAGCCAGGCGCAGGTGTGCCATTTCAGCGCAGTTGCGTTGAACGCTTGTTCCGGGCACGGGGCATCAGCGGCTGGGGGAGGCATCTCCCCGGAACCTTAATGGGGCCGGTCCGCGGGGGCAAGGAGGAAACTCGCAGACCGGAATGGAAGGGGGCGTTTGTACGGGTATGGTGGCAGGAATGAGCGCACGCCGTTGCCTCTTTACCGGAGAAACGGGGCAGGTCATGCTGGGCGGCCTATGAATAAAACACAATTTATCAGGGAGCTCCAGCGTGAGCTGGGGAAGGATGTTACTTCCCGGCAGGCGGAACACGCGTTGAACGCGGTGTTGGATACGATTGCGCGGTCGGTCCGGAGGCGGTCTCTGGTGAAATTCCGGGGCTTTGGCACTTTCCGCGTCAAGCGCCGCCGCGCCCGCATCGTACGCCATCCGGAAAACGGCGGCAGGCTGCTGGTGCATGAATCGAAAACCATGAAATTCCGCCCCTCTTCCCTTCTGTGGAAGGAGTAGGGAAGCCGTTCGGCAGCTCCTGTCATTTTGCCATTGACTTCCCCGTCCGCGGAGGCCCTTAATGTGGATAAGGCAGGAGCGTTTTTGCCTGCCTGCATAAGTAACTGGCCCCTTCCACGTTTGCCGATCATGATTCCGGATTCCGTTCATCTGCTGACCCGTTCCTCCCAGATGACCCTGTACAAAGATGAACAGGGCCGTGTGCGCCGCGCCTATTACGGCCCGAGGCTGCATCAGCCGGAGGATGCCCTGGAAAACGCCGCGGATGCTCCTCTCCTGTATTCCTCCCTGGCGGATTCCGTAACAGGGCTTCCCAATGCGTCCGGCGAGTACTGCATTTGCGTGACCCAGGCGGACGGGGCCCTTTCCCTGAGTCTGGAATGCCAGGGTTGGGAAGTGCTGGAACTGGATGACGACCGGGAAGAAGCCGTCTTCTATGGGAAGGACCCTTCCTACCCTGTGCGGGTGGAAATCCACGTGCGCTCTCACAGGGAATCGGACACCTTTTTGCAGTGGGCGGTTGTTCGGAACGAAGGGAAAGAAGGCATCCGCCTGCACCGCGCTGCGTCCGCACAACTGGGTTTGCGCGCAGAACGGTATTTCGTCACCAGCTTCCGCGGCACCTGGGGCGGCGAGTCCCTGATGAGTGAGGAAGAAGTGGCCCGGGGGCATGAACTTGCCCTGGTATCCGGAACCGGCACCCGCACCGCCCAGGAGGGAAGCCCCGGATTTATCATTTCTCTGGACGGTCCGGCGCAGGAGGATTCCGGGGAAGTGGTTCTGGGGGCGCTGGCATGGTCCGGCAATTACCGGATATGGTTCCGGCACAGCCCGTATCATTACCTTTTTGCCGGGGCGGGGCTGGATACGGCTCCCGCGTCCTATCTGCTGGACGGCGGCGGCGTGTTTGAAACGCCGCCCCTCATTCTGGCGCACAGTAAAGACGGCAAGGGAGAGGCCTCCCGGCGCATTCACCGCTGGGCGCGCCGCTATGGCCTGCGCGGCGGAAGAACAGAGAGGCCAACCTTGCTGAATTCCTGGGAGGGGGTGTATTTTACCTTCACGGAAAAAGTGCTGCACGGCATGATGAAACGTGCGGCGGACTTGGGCATAGAGCTTTTTGTGCTGGATGACGGCTGGTTCGGCAACCGGTTCCCCCGCAATGACGCCCGCGCGGGATTGGGGGACTGGCAGGTGAACCGCGCTAAATTGCCCCATGGACTGGAAGGCCTTATCCGCCATGCGGAAAAACTGGGGATACGCTTCGGCATCTGGGTGGAGCCGGAAATGGTGAACCCTCATTCGGAGCTTTATCAGAACCATCCGGAGTGGGTCATCGGTCTCCCGCATCGGGAAAACAGGCAGGAACGCAGCCAGTATTTGCTGGATCTGAGCAATCCTCATGTATGCAGATACATTCTTGACGCCATGCGGAAGCTGCTTGGAGAACATCCGGGCATTTCCTACGTTAAATGGGATTGCAACCGCAAAATTTCCGACCCCGGCTCCCCCTGGCTGGACGCCTGCCGCCAGGGGAATCTGCCCATTGACTATGTGCGGGGCTATGAATACGTTCTTGATACGCTGGCGGCGGAATTCCCGGATGTGACATTCCAGGCCTGTTCTTCCGGCGGAGGCCGCGCCGACTATGGAACCATGCGGAGGCATCATGAATTCTGGACGTCCGACAATACGGACGCTTATGAACGCGTGTTCATGCAGTGGGGCATAGGCCACCTGTTCCCGGCTCTTTCCATGGCCGCCCATGTGACAGCCTCCCCCAACCACCAGACGGGCCGCTCCACGCCGCTCAAATTCCGGTTTGACGTGGCCATGTCCGGACGGCTTGGCTTTGAACTCCAGCCGTGCGACATGACGGAGGAGGACATGGCCTTTGCCAAACGTGCTCTGGCGGAATACAAGCGCATCCGTCCCGTAGTCCAGTTCGGGGACTTGTACCGCCTATCGTCCCCGTATAAAAGCCGGGTGGCCTCCCTGATGTATGTATGCGGAAAACGGGCAGTCGTTTTCGCCTGGCTGATGGACAAATGGCTGGCGGATTTCCCGCCGCCCCTGCGCCTGAAAGGCCTGATTCCTGCCGTCAGATATCTGGTGCGGGAAATCAACATGAATGAGGACGGCTCTCTCACGAACGTTCACGAACAGGTGTTGGGCGGCGATTTCCTGATGGACGCCGGCATCCGCATCCGCTGGAAAAAGGCCTTCCAGTCCGTCTGCCTGGAGGTGGCGGAAATGAATCCTGATACGCCGGCTTCATGATCAAAAAGCCGCAGACCTCCCATCTGCAGCCTCATGTGCTTTTTCCCATGGTGAGAACCGGCGTCTGGCGCGGGTTTTATAACCGCTTTATTAATGTTGTGAGTTACGCGGCCGATTTGTCATTCTGATGCCGCTTTCCCATAATGGGTAGATGATAGTAAACGGAACGCCCGTGACGGAATGCGCAATTTCTTTCCGATTTTTCAGCTGAAGCAAGTATTTGGGCAGTTGCGTTCAAGGAAAACTCTAACATAAAGGCGGCAATAAAGAGAATGATTGCCGCCTTTATTCTTTATTAAGTCTCTGTGGATTTGCTGACGGGCCTAGATTCCCACCACGCCGCCGATGGTCTGGATGATGACCTTGGCGACGATAGTCATCAGGATAAGGGCCACGGGGTAGGCGGTGGCGTAGCTGACCACAGGGGCCTGGGAGTCCGTCTTGCTGGCGATGGCTCCCAGGGCCGGGGTGGAGGTCATGCCGCCGCAGATGCCGCCCAGGCATTCCAGAATGTTCATCTTGAAGACCTTCATGCCCACGAAGTAACCGGCAAACATGCCGGAGCAGGTGACGATGACGCCCATGATGAAGACGGCGGCGCCGTGGGTGGCTACCGTATCCACCAGGTCCGCTCCGCCCTTGATGCCGGCGTCAGCCAGGAAGAAGACCAGCCCCAGATCCTGCAAAAGAAGGCGGGTGGGGCGCGGGATATAGCCGACGATGGGGCCCAGACGTCCGAAGTGGCCGAGCAGCAGAGCGACGATGAGGGGGCCTCCCGCAATGCCCAGGGAAATGCCCGCGCCGTTGCCGAGGCTGAAGTTGACCAGGCCCAGAATGATGCCCAGGGAGAGGCCGAAACCCAGGGAGAGCAGATCCGTCTGGTTCATGTCCTGGCTGCGGTGGCCGATTTTGTCCCCGTATTTGGTAAGGTTTTCCGGGGAACCGACTACAGTCAGCACGTCGTTGCGTTCCAGCGTGGTTTCCCCCGTGGGGACGAAGGTGAAGCCCAGGCGGGAAATGCGGGAGATAATGACGCCGTCCGTACGCAGGGTTTTCAGGTCGCGGAGCTTGTGCCCGGCATAGTTCTTGTTTGTCAGAATCAGTTTGCGGCGCTCCTTCTGGGAGTCCATGGGGTAGGGATTGTCGCATACCTCCCCCAGGAAGGCGATGTCGTGGCGCATGGTGTCGCTGTTGCCCACAATGAGGACTTCCGTTCCTTCCCGGAACGTGTCTTCCGGCGTCAGGGGCATCAGCCTGTCGTTGCGAACCACGCGGGTGACCATGCAGTGCAGGCCGTCCAGCAGCTTGCAGTCCGCAATGTTCTGGCCTATCAGGTTGGGCTGTGTGACGCGGACAAGGCGGGAAATGATGCTGACCTCCTGTCTGGAATGCATGGCTTTGGCCTCCTTGTTGAGGTCAAAATGCAGCAGACGCGGCAGAAGCTGGACGAAAAGGACTACGCCCACCACTCCGAACGGATAGGCGATGCCGTAACCGATGCTGACGCCGCTGCCGGAGGCTCCCGGCAGGCTTTCCGTGGCGGCCGCCAGCGCCGGGGTGCTGGTGCATGCGCCGGCAAAGATGCCGGAAGATATTCCCGCGGGAATGTTGAACCAGATGCCGAAGAGGCAGGTGAATAAAGCTGATACTCCCACAATCACCGCAGACATGATGGCCAGCTTGCTGCCCTGCTTGGCAATGGCGGAGAAGAAGCGGTTGCCCGCGCTGAGGCCCACGCAGTATACAAAGAGAGCCAGGCCCAGCTGCCCTACGCCGTCGGGAATGGCCAGGCGGTAGTGGCCGGCGGCCAGCGCCACGAAAAGAACGCCGGAAAGACCCAGGTTCAGTCCGTATATTTTAATGCTGCCGAGAGCGATGCCAAAAAAGATGATTCCAAAGAGAACCAGGGTGTTATGTTGGAGCAGAATATCAAACATGAAGGCGGTTAGCGGTTTTGTTCCCTTCCTTGGCGCAGGGCAGGGGAATGCCCTGCGCGGATGGGGATGCGTGCTTTGAAAAAGCGGATGGGCGGCGTATTTCTTCCGGCCCTTCAATTTCTCCGCAGGTAATCCAGCAGAGTGGCCTGGTCCAGGCAGGACATATAGGGAGTATGGTCGATGCCCTTGTCCATGATAAACCTGGTCAGCAGTTTGCGGGCGGTCGTAAGGAGAACGGCGGGATCCCAGGGCTTTTCCAGATAGTTGTCAATGTGCGCGTCATTGACGGCCTGGATGGTGTCCGCGTGGGTGGCCTGGCCAGTCAGCAGGATTTTGCGCGTCCCGGCAAAACGGTCGTCTTTGGCGATGCCTCCAAGCAATTCTACTCCTGAACCTCCCGGCATGACGTGGTCGGAGATAATCAGTCCCGTCAGTTCTCCGTCCTGGTCGAATTCTTCCAACAGTTCGCGGCATTCGGATGCGGATTCCACCCCTTCCAGGCGGAAGCAGGAATTCAGCGGACGAAGGTCGCGCAAAACGCTGTCCAGGACTTCCGGCTGGTCGTCCACGCAAATGATGTTAATTTTTTCCATAATTGTTGATGGTTGGTATGATTATCGTAAAAACGGTATGGCCCGGAACGCTCTCCAGGCGGATGCGGCCGCCGTAGCTGTCCACAATGCGCCGGACGATGGTGAGCCCCAGCCCCAGGCCGAAGGAAAGCCCTTTCTTTTTGGTAGTGAAGTTGGGACGGAAAATTTTTTCATGCAGGTCCTTTGGAACGCCGGGGCCGTTGTCCGTGACGGAGACCAGAATTTCGCGGGTGGTATGGGATGTCTGGTCCTTGCTGCTGATTTTTTCCACCCGGCATTCTACATGGATGGAAGGGTTGGGGGTATTTTCTATTTTCAGCGCGTCGCAGGCGTTCTGAAGCAGGTTGATCCAAATTTGAACGAGCTCCGTCATATCCGCGAAGATGCCGGGCACGGAGTCTCTGGGAGGCAGGACCATTTCAAAATCAACGCCGCGCAGACTGGACTTGACCAGCGCAACAGCTTCCGTAAGGGAATCCGTCACGTTTACCCCTTCTTCCCGCCTGGTGTTGCCTCCCCCCAGCAGGCGAACGGAGCGGACAATGGCTGTAGCGTGCCTGACAGCCAGTTTCATGTCATGCAGGTCGTGTCCCAATTCCCAATAAGGGAGGTTTTGTTCCAGCTGGCTGAGGAATGGCTTGTCCAGCAGTTCCGGCTGATTCTGTATGTCCGGAATCAGGGCCAGGGCCTTGGCCACGTCCTGGGAAAGCCCGTAATTTTTTTCAAACTGGCGCGCCAGCCTGCGCTGTTCGGAAGTGGACGCGGAGGAAGACCCTTCCAACCCTTTATTGTACAGGGTGTACCGGAAGGCGTTTTCCTGGCGGAACATGTTGTCCAGAGATTCCAGAACAAAGTCCGTTTTACGGGACAGAACTCCCAGGGAATTGTTGAGCTCATGGGCTATTCCGGCGGATAACTGCCCCAGGGTGGCGGCCATTTCAGAACGGTGGAGCATCCGCAGCGCTTCTTCCTTTTCCGCAGTGCGGTCAAAGACACGGGTATTGCGCGCCGCCAGTTCATGGACAATGGCGGGAACAAACTGTTCCAGAAGCGTTCCGTAGCGTTCCTCGTCCACGGCGGGGGTAGCGGTGTCGATATAGGCCAGTTCCAAATCAGTTTCCGCAATGAGATCGGAGGAGCTGCGGAACCATCCAGAGAAGAAACTTTGCACTCCCAAATAGTCTCCGGGGCCTGCCCGGAACGCCTTATAGATTTTATGGGACGTGGAAGCTGTTTCCGGGTCTTCTTTAACGACGTGGCGGTAGGAGACCACGCTGCCGGATAAAATCAGGTAAAGCCTTTTGTTCTGTTCCCCCTGGCGGACGACGCTGTTTCCCTTGCTGATGGTAATAATGCGGTCCGGATCGGAAAAATACGCCAGATTGATGCGTTTTAATTTTTTCTGGAATTCCTCCTGTTCAATGATCATATGGCGCTTTTCCCGTTGATGTTGACCATGCCGGGGCATGTGGCCCCGGCGTGGAACATTATCTTATTTAAAAAGCATGGCATTGGGCAAGAATCATCATCATGACATAGGTCAAAATCATGCCCAGGATGCCCAGAATGACGCCGGAAACGGCCATCCCCTTGGAACTGACCAGGCCGGTGGCATAGGCCAGGGCGTTGGGGGGAGTGCTGATGGGAAGGCTCATGCCCAGGGAGGAGGCGAACGCCACGGATACCAGCAGGGCGGTAACGCCGCCCATGGGGGCCAGATTGTCGCCCATGTTGACGCCGACGACCGCGATAATCGGAATGAGCAGGGAGGCCGTAGCCGTATGGCTCATGAAGGTGGCCATGAACAGGCAGATGATTCCCGTGCCCACCATGAGCGGGAAGGGGGACCATTCGGCAAAGGGAATGGAGCCGATCAGATTTTTTGCCAGTCCGGTGTCTTGCAGGGCCAGCCCCAGGGCAAAGCCGCCGGCTACCAGCCAGAGCACGTCCCAGCCCATTTTCTTCAAGTCTTCCCTGGTGATGGTTTCCGTAATGGCAAAGACGGCGATGGGAATCATGGCGATGGTATTGGAGTCCAGCCCGTGCACTCCCTTGCCCGTTACCCACAGCAGAACGGTAACGGCAAAGGTAACGTAAACGATAATGGCCTTGGGGGTTCTCAGGAATTTACCACCCACCTGCAGTTCCAGTTTCTTTTGGGAGATGGGGAACAGCCACAGCAGGAGAAGCCACGCAATCAGAATCATGACGATGACGAAAGGAATGCCGAACATGAGCCATTTGCCGAAGGAAACGTCCAGCCCCATACCCTGCAGCGCCTTCAGCGCGATTGCGTTGGGGGGCGTGCCGATAGGCGTTCCAATGCCGCCGAGGTTGGCGGCGATGGGGATGGCCAGGGCAAAGGCGGCGCGGCCTTTGTCTTCCGGAGTAAACAGGGACAGCACCGGCGTCAGGATGGCGAGCATCATGGCGGCCGTAGCCGTGTTGCTCATAAACATGGAGAAAAGGGCCGTTACGGACATCAGCCCCAGAAGCACAAATTTGGGATTGGTTCCGAAGGGTTTCAAAAGTACTTTGGCCAGGTTCATGTCCAGCCTGTATTTGGTCGCGGCCGCAGCCAGGAAAAAGCCGCCCAGGAAAAGCATGATGATGGGATCCGCAAAGGTGGCCATTGTGGATTTTTGCTGCATGGTGTTGACAAATTGCAGCCCCTGGATGCGCGAGGTTATTTCCTTGCTGTACAGGCGTCCGGCCGCGGTCTTGAGCTGGGCGGCTATGGATTCCTGCCTGACGGCTTCTTCCGTTTTTCCTTCACGGGACAGTTCCTGCGCGTTCAGATCTATTTTTTCATAAGCGTCCATGAGCTGGAACCCCAGGGTCATCCTCACTTCTTCCGCGTCCAGCTTGGTTTTCTTATTGAGCCGGGTTTCAACATTTTCCTTCAGTTTGCCGACTATCTCCGGATTGATCCCTTTGCCTATGGCGTCATCCAGAATGGAGGATACCGCCGCCTTGTCATAACGCTCCGGCATCAGGAATGAGAGAGAGCCGTTGGAGACGCACAGCAGGGACAGGGTAATGACCATCACGGAGGTGGTCCAGATAGGGATGGGTTCCAGAATCCAGAAAAGCGCCGCCATGACGAACATGGCGATAACGCGGATTTCAATAGGGCTTAATTGGATTCCCCATGAAGCGAAAGGCAGGAAGAAGACGACTCCTGCGGCGGCCAGGCTGATAGCTGCCTTGAGCAGCTTGTTTTGGGTTTCACTCATGAATAATAGTTGGTGATATGGTTGGCGGGCGGAAGGGTACTCCCGATTTTACAAATAGAAACTTTTATTTGAAAAAATTATGTCAGAGGAGACGGCTATTGTTTTCCAGAGTTGGAGCCGGGCGTTTTCTCCGTGATGGGGAAGTTGCGCAACCCTATGGGGATGTGCGTATTTAGCAGGGATAAGTCAATCATCCGTTCAGGAGCGCCGATTTGGCCGAGCGTTTCCTCTGTATTAAAAAAGTTCTGGAGGTAGTAGGTTCCTTTATAGCCGCGCGACATCAGATCCCCGCTGATCTGGTTGATTTCCTTTTCCCCGAGAAGGCCGGAGTGGATTGTCGTCCGCACCTCAAACGGGAAATTTCTGTTGATCAGATAATCCAGCGTTTGAGTGAAGAAGGGAAATAAGTCCGAACGCCCGGTAATGGAGCCGAACAGTTTTTCCGGCGCTTTGTAATCCAGTGCAATATAGTCGCAAAGCCCTTCTTCCACCAGCGTTTTCACCACGTCGGGCCGGGTGCCGTTAGTGTCTATTTTGACTGCGAAGCCAAGCTGCCGTATATTGCGGCAGATAGGGATAAGGTCGGGACACAGCGTGCACTCGCCGCCGGACAGGACTACCCCGTCCAGAAATCCCACCCGATCTCTGAGAAAATCAAGGTAGTCCGTCCGGTCTCCGGCGGGAGAATCCGTTCCCCTGACCAGAGAGACGTTGTAACAGTACTGACAAAACAAATTACAGCCTCTCAGCCAGAAGATGCAAGCCACCTTATTTGGAAAATCCAGCAAGGTGAGCGGCGTGATGTCTGCTATGCCCCGACCCGTTCCCATCGACTTCGCATATGTTGTTGGGAGAATTATCGCGGCTGTTCCGTTTGGGCGGAACAGGAGCAGGGGTGGCCCGGTTCCACGAAGTGGACGCGGTCATGGAACTCGCCCTGTTTGCCGGCATTGAAAGTTTCCACAGGGCGGTGGTAGCCCATGACGCGCGTGTAAACGGTGCAGCGGGTCCGGTCCTGTGCGTACTTGCTTAATATTTCCTGTTTGGTCATTGTCGTATTGATGGTTGGGTTTTGAAAGTCGGGCGTCTATTGGGAAAGAGGATTTTTATTCATGTCTGTGGATATGAAGCAGCTCCTCATCGCAGAAGGGGCAGTATTCGTGCTCCCCGCGCAGGTAGCCGTGCTTCTCGCAAACGGAGAAGAGGGGGGTGACGGTGAGGTACGGCATGCGGAAACGGGTCAGCACTTTGCGGACAATGTCCCGGCAGGCTTCCGGGGAGCTGATGGCTTCGTTCATGTACATGTGGAAGACGGTTCCTCCCGTGTAGCAGCATTGAAGTTCATCCTGAAGCTGGAGCGCCCGGAACAGGTCGCTCGTGTGGTCCACGGGAAGCTGGGAACTGTTCGTGTAATAACGCTGCCCCACGGGGCCGGCCTGGATGATGTCGGGATAGCGTTTCTGGTCTTCGCGGGCGAAGCGGTGCGTGGTGCCTTCTGCGGGCGTGGCTTCCAGGTTGTACAGGTTGCCGGTTTCTTCCTGGTACTCCTGCATGCGCAAGCGGATGAATTCCAGAATCTCTTCAGCAAAGACCCTGCCTTCTTCAGAGGTGATGTCCATCGTGTCGTTGGAGAAATTGCGCAGCAGCTCGTTCATGCCGTTGACGCCAATGGTGGAGAAATGGTTGCGGAAGGTGGGCAGGTAGCGTTTGGTGTAGGGATACAGGCCGCGGTCATACATTTCCTGAACGAAGGCCCTTTTCTTTTCCAGGCAGGATTTGGCCAGGTCCAGCAGTTCTCCCAGCCTGGCGAACAGGGCCTCCCGGTTTTGCTTGAACAGGTAGCCCAACCGGGCCAGGTTGATGGTTACCACGCCGATGGAGCCGGTCATTTCCGCGGAGCCGAAAAGGCCGCCGCCGCGTTTAAGCAGTTCCCGCAGGTCCAGCTGGAGGCGGCAGCACATGGAACGCACGGCATCCGGCTTGTAGGCCCGTTCGTCAGGCACGCGTTCCCCGTGTTCATTGACGGTGTACTGGCTGCCGATGAAGTTCTGGAAGTAGGAGGAACCGATTTTGGCGGCGTTTTCAAACAGGAGAGGCACATTTTCCCCTTCCCAGTCAAAGTCTTCCGTGATGTTGACGGTGGGGATGGGGAAGGTAAAGGGTTGTCCGGTGCTGTCCCCTTCCGTGAGAACTTCGTAAAAGGCCTTGTTGATCAGGTTCATTTCCTTTTGGAAATGCTTGTAGGTCAGCTCCGTCAGCTTGTTGGCGCCGCGTTCCCTCGCCAGGGCGAGCAGGTTTGCGTCTTCTATTCCTTCAAAGAGGTGTTCCCCTCCGCTGAAGGGGGTCTGGTCCCGCAGGTCGCGCGGCACAGTCCAGTCAATCGTGACGTTGGTAAAGGGAGACTGTCCCCAGCGTGAGGGCACGTTCAGGTTATAGACGAAACTGCGGATGTCTTTCTTGATGCGGGGAAAGTCTGTCTGGTCCTTGAAAACGTAGGGCGCCAGGAAGGTATCAAAGGAGCTGAAGGCCTGGGCGCCGGCCCATTCGCTTTGCAGAATGCCCAGAAAGTTCGCCATCTGGCCCAGGGCTTCCCGGAAGTGGCGGGGCGGCCTGCTGTTCACGCGGCTGCGCACGCCGTTGAATCCTTCATTGAGCAGGTTGCGGAGGCTCCATCCGGCGCAGTATCCGGTCAGGCAATCCAGGTCATGGATGTGGTAATCCCCTTCCCGGTGCGCGGCTCCTTCCCGTGCGGAGTAAACCTGGTCCAGCCAATAGTTGGCGATCACTTTGCCCGCCGTGTTGTTGATGAGCCCCGCATTGGAATACGTGGTATTGGAGTTGGCGGCAATGCGCCAGTCGCTCTGGCCGATATATTCCTCTACCGTCTGCTTGCAGTCCACGTACGTGTTGCCGGAATAAAGGCCGCCAAGCTGTTCGCGCTGCATCTTGTGCAGGAAACGGTAGGTGATGAAGGCCTTGGCCGTGTCAAAATATCCGGAGCGGAACAGGGCGCGTTCAATCATGTCCTGAATCTCTTCCACATGCGCGCTGTCCTGATGGCTCAGCTTGGCTTCCACCTCTTCATAGATGGAACGGTTGTAGGCGGTCCCGGAGCTGTGGAAGGCTTTTCTAATGGCCTCTTCAATCTTATAGCCCTGGTATTGTTCCTTTTTCCCGGAACGTTTGATGATGCTTGTTGCCATGGTGGATGTCTCGCTTGGAAAGGGTGGTGACCGCTCATCCGCGAGCCTGGGCAAAAGCCTGGAAAAACCATAGGCAGGGGCCGGCTGCATGCGCGCATTCCCGGAAAGGGGGCATGCTGGAGACCTGTGCGTATGTTCATCCTGTCCGCGGGATGGGGATACGGCAGCATCAGGTCGTCTTCTGGCTTCCGGTGCGACATGTGATGGGGACTTCCCGGCTGCCTGGGCAGCCAGTGTCCGGTCCATCGTCTACCGGTTACAGCGGCGCGTCCGCGACGGATTTTCACCGTCTTCCGTTACCTGCGCTGGAACGCAATGAACCACAGAAAGAGACATCCCGCAAGAAAAATGTATAAATAATGTGTTAAATAATTATTTATATACTATATATAGTATATGAAGGCAGAAAAATGATTGATAACACAGCTTTCTTTTCCGTCATGGCACCATAGATGCCCCGGCGTTCCTTTTCTGGTCCGGGGGAGAGCGGGAAAGCCGTGAACGAAGAATCTTTTGAGTGGTATGCGGGGCGGTTTGGGACGAGGCTTCTTCCATTCGGTCCGCTGCCGGCTGGGAAGCGGAGGCGCGCCGTGTGCGGGAGTGCCTCGGCCCTTCATTGCAAGTCCGGGTACGGTGGAAGCCTCCGCCTCCTGTTGTTTCTCGCGTGGCGGCCTCCTTTTTTACGGATGCGGTTGCGGCGGCGCGGGAACGGGCAGCCATTCCGCCAGCGTTTCCGGCTGGAGGGGGGCCGGAGTTTCCCGCGCGTCCGGAGAAGCCAGGTTCAGGTCGTTTCTGACGATTTCCGACCGGATGGAAGCCAGGGAAAGAAGGGTATGGAAGATGTGGTCGTGGGAGACGGCTTTCAGCCGGTTGGCTTTCAGGGCGCGCACCATGTCCGGATAGCGTGAGGCGAAAGCGTCCGAATACCAGATGAACATGGCAGGCCGGTAAACGGGCGGCAGAATATGGCCCTGGAACATTTTTCCTTCCTCGCCCAGCGCTACGCCGTGGTCGGAACAGTAAAAATAAATGGCGGGCCTGTTCTTCAACAATGCAATCATGCGGTGAATGGAGGCATCCAGGTCCACGATGGAATTATCATAAGCATTGACGGTTTCTTCCAGATGGGCTTTGGGGTCGTCCATATTGCAGGATGCCGGGGTAAAACGTTCCGCCTGCGCGGGGTAGCTGAACGCCATATGGCTCCCGTTATTGTAAATGATGTAGAGCTGCCTGTCGCGGCCGTGGCGTTTCAGGGATTTCTCCATGACCAGGGAGGTGCGTTCCTGCATCATTCCGGGCGTCTGGTGCTGGGGCGGCGTCTGTTCCCGTTCGCGGCAGCTCCGTGTCAGGATGCCCAGGGAATAGTCATGAATGGAATCTCCGCTCAAATCCATGATGCGGACAGTATGGAACCCGTGTTTGTTGAACAGGTCAATGAAGGATGAGTGACCGGGGGCGCGGCGGCGCAGTTCCGCGTCCGTAAACATGCCGATGGCTGAAATTCTGGTCACAATGCCGAAGGAGGTGGCGTGGGGGAAGGAGACGACGTTGGACTCTCTGGAAAGCCGGGGCATCGTATTCCGGTGGTACCCGTTCAGGGGAAGATGGTCCGCCCGGACGCTTTCCCCCATGTGGAAAACCACGGCCAGGTCATCCGGGGCTTCGCAGCGGGAAAGGGGTTCCGCGCTGGACGGCAGATTCCGCAATGTGTTGAAGCGTCCCGCATCCTGGGTGATGTATTCGTCCGCCAGTTTGCACGTCATTGTGAAATCCACGAGAGGCCAGCCTTTTGCTTTGTCGGACGTATAATAAAGATAAAGGGGTTCCGAGCTGTAGGAGGCTGCCGGAATGCTCAGCAGCAGAAGGACCCCGTACAGGCTCCAAATGCATGTCAGTGCGCCCCATGTGGCTTTTTGGCGCAGGGAACGGCGGCTCCAGTAGATGGCCAGGTAGATAAACCCGGTCAGAAGCAGTGTCCCTGCAATGGATGCGGGGGTACAGAAAGCGCAGGCTTCCCGGAAATTGGTCTCCGCCATGCTGGAAAGCACGGAAAGGTTCAGGGTCAATCCGTACCGCATCTGCATCATGTACAGGCCCGCATTAAACAGGATAATGACCGGAAGAAGGACATAGGCGGTGAAGCGGTATTTCAGGCAGAAAAGAATGGTGCCGCAGAGCAGGGACGCGGAGCAGGCGATGCCCAGGCAGCTCATCAACAGGCTTTGGCCGTCGTTGAGCACATAGGGATTAGCCGCCAGAGCCGCCGCAAGTCCGGCCGCCCAGAGGCATCGCATGCGGCGGGGAATGAACGCGGAGCGCAGAGCCTGGCAGATAACGGTCAACAGGCCGTATGTGGACGGATACCGTTCTGCGGAACCGGCGGATGCATGGGGAGGGATCATCGCAAAGAAGGGATAAAATTCTTCCTGCTTAAAGCGGGGAGATATTATAAGGGTTTCAAAATGAATCGCAAGCAGAATATGGGAGAAGCTTTTCCCGGAGTGGCCCGCCTCCGTAGAAAAGAGAAGTTTTCTTTCATGGACTGCTCTGGAAAAACAGAAAACCGCCCGGAATATTCCGGGCGGTTTTCAGGTGCCGTGGATGGCCTCCGGCATTCAAACGGAGTTTATCCGATGACAAGGAATTTTTCAGCCTTGGCGCCGCAGAGGGGGCATGCGTCCACGCCTTCCAGAGATCTGAAGGTATCTCCGCAAACCAGGCATATCCAGTATTGCCTGGGCAGGGAACTGGTGTCTCCGCTTTCCAGGGCTTTCAGGGCGACGGAATAAAAATCGGCATGTTCTTTTTCCGCTTCCGTGGCCCACGTGAAGGAGCGGACGGCGGCTTTCTGCCCTTCCTCTTCCGCCACAGCGATGAATTCCGGATACATGCTCTCGAATTCATGGGTTTCCCCGGCAATGGCGGCTTTCAGGTTTTCCGCGGTGGTCCCTACATGGATCTGGATATCGATGGGTTCCATGGTTGCCCCCAGCTTTTCCAGAACCTTGTTGTGGTTGGCGGCGTGGACGGATTCCGCCTTGGAGGCGGCTTCAAACAATTTCTGAATAAGGGGCTGCCCTTCCTGGGCGGCTTTGGCGGCATAGGCCGCGTAAGTGGCGGAGGCGGTGCTTTCGCCCGTAATGGCAGCTTTCAGGTTTTCTATGGTTTTAGTCATCGGAATTAAATTTATAATAATTCTAAAAAGATGCAACTGAAAAAATCCTTCACTGGAGGAAAAAATGCAAATCTTTCTGCGGCATCACGGGAAGCCGTTACACAATGATTCATTGACGCATGCATGGCGAGCCTGTACAACAGAAACGTTATGAAGAGCATTGTAACAATTAGTTCGGCATGTGCCCTGGCATTTGCAGGTATGGCTTTCGCCCAGGATGCCCCGGCTCCGGCGCCCGCGTCGGCCGCTGAAACCCCTGCCGCGCCCGCTGCGCCGGCTGCTGAAGTTTCCAAGGAAGCGAAGGAAGCCGCCGATCAGATGCTGGCGTTGATGAAGGAAATGTCCGCCACGCTCAGCACGGTGAAGGACAAGGCTACTGCAGACGCGGCTGCGGAAAAGATGGCGAAGATTAATGAAAAGGGAGAAGCCCTTTCCAAGAGCGCCCAGAAGGTCCAGGCTGAAATGGATGCCGCCATGCAGGCGCGCCAGGCCGAGCTTCTGCCCATTTTCATGGGCATGATGACCGACATGCAGCGTTTGCAGCAGGCCGACTTTTACGGAAGCCAGGCTCTGAAGGACGCCATGAAGCAGACCGGCGCCGCCGGTCCGGAAGAAGATGTGGAAGTGGAGGAAGAGGTGGAAGTGGAAGCAGTTCCGGCCCCCGCTCCCGCTCAGAAGGAAGCGTCTGCTCCCGCGGCCAAGTAACTTTCTTTTTCAGGATTGTTTCTCCTCCGGCATTGCAAGATGCCGGAGGATTTTTTTATGGCAGGGCCGGCTGAAAAGGCCACCGGAGGTATGACTCAGGCGCCTGCGGTATGATTGGCTGAGTGGAGGATTGTGCCCGGAACACCTGAAGGCGGTTGGAAACAGGCAGGCCGCCTCCGTTTC
>ERZ779880.750-NODE-750-length-35819-cov-22.570098_pt1 | contig 35819 bp, 30 predicted proteins | sample MGYA00511555_ERZ779880 | MGnify/ENA primary metagenome ERZ779880 (study PRJEB29588, sample SAMEA2145815) | human gut metagenome | biome: human gut; feature: human-associated habitat; material: faeces | place: Denmark | collected 2008/2010 ... | reverse complement strand
CGGAGCTGTACGGCTGCACCACGGCGGTGCTGAAGGAGCGCAGTCCCTCCTGCGGCAGCGGGGCTATCTACGACGGCACATTCACCGGTACGGTGACGGAGGGCTGGGGCACGGCGGCGGCACTGCTGCGGCGGCACGGCGTCCGCGTACTGGGCGAGAGTCAGCTGGCAAGCCTGTTGGAAGAATTGGGCAGTACACAATAACAGATACGTTCAGGAGGCGTGCCGTGCGGCGCGCCTCTCGTGATTTTCACAAGAAAAGACGCATTTTCTATGTGCGTTTCGTCAAAAATACAAAAAACGATTGACTTTCACGAGCAAAGCCGCTAAGATGGCAATATCGAAGCGGTAACGTTTCCGGAAAGGTTACCGAAAACGCCGCTTTTTGCCACAGTACGACAGGAAGGACCATCGGCATGACGATCAAGGACATCGCTAAACAGTGCAGCGTCAGCGTCAGCACCGTATCCCGCGTGCTCAATGACCGTCCGGACGTCAGCGATGAGGTGCGCCGGAAGGTCCGGGCCGCCATCAAGGACAGCAATTACATTCCCAATAACAGCGCCCGGGACCTGGTCCGGACCAAATCCGAGTCCATCGGACTGGTGGTCCGCGGCGTTTCCAATCCGTTCTACACGGACATCATTCAGGCCATTGAAAAGACCGTCACCGACGCCGGCTTTTCTCTGGTGATGCAGCAGATCCCCTCCTGCGGCGATGAGGTACAGCGCGCCGCCATCATGGAGCGGGAAAAGCGGCTGCGGGGCATCATTTTTCTGGGCGGGCGGCTGGATTACTCCCCCGAGGATCTGGCTATGCTGAACGTGCCCTATGTGTGCTGCTCCTACTCCAATCAATACGGTACCCTGCGCATCGGCGAGTACTCCGCCGTGTCCATCGCCGATGAGGAAGCGGCCCAGCAGGCTGTGGATCACCTCTACGGCCACGGGCACCGCCGCATTGCGGCGCTGATCTGCCGGCCGGACGACCAGTCCATCAGCCAGCTGCGGTATCAGGGCTACTGCAAGGCCCTGGCCGCCCACGGCATCCCCCTGGACCCTGAACTGGTGATGTGCGCCGGCAGCTTTGACATCCGGGACGCCTACGACGCCGTCTGCGAAAAGCTGCGGCAGGGTGCGGAATTCACGGCGCTGTTTGCCATAGCCGACTCCATGGCCATCGGCGCCATGCGGGCCCTGCGGGACGAGGGACGCGCCGTGCCGCAGGACTGCTCCGTCATTGCCATCGATGGGCTGGAGCTGTCCGCCTACATCGAGCCGCCGCTGACCACCCTGTGCCAGCCCATGGAGGAGATGGGACAGCGCAGCGCCCAGATCCTGCTGGGTCTCATCCATGGCCACGGCGCCCACTGCTGCGAGGTGCTGCCTACCCAGCTGCGGCAGGGCGGCTCCGTACAGGATATTTGATGCGGTTTTTATGCCGGAAACGGCGTGAAAATAATTTTTTTGAAGGAGTAATTAAACATGAAGAAGTTTCTTTGCATGCTTCTGGCTCTTGTGATGGCTCTGTCCCTGGTAGCCTGCGGTGAGCAGAAGCAGCCCGATGCCAACACTGGTGATGGCGACGGCGATACCACTGCCACCGGCAGTGTGTACTATCTGAACTTTAAGCCCGAGTCCGATGCCGCTTGGCAGACCCTGGCCGCCGCTTACACCGCGGAGACCGGCGTGCCCGTCAAGGTCGTCACCGCCGCTTCCGGCCAGTACGACACCACCCTGACCGCCGAGATGGACAAGGACACCGCTCCCACCATGTTCCAGGTGGGCAACCTGGGCGCTGTCAACAGCTACGGTGAGTTCTGCTACAATCTGGAAGGCACCGACGTGTACAACCAGATGACCACCCATGACTTCGATCTGAAGAACGCCGACGGCGAGACCGTGTCCATCGGTTACTGCTATGAGGCCTTCGGCATCATTGTCAACAAGGCTCTGCTGGAGAAGGCCGGCCACTCCCTGGACGAGATCACCAACTTCGAGTCCCTGAAGGCCGTTGCCGATGACATCCATGCCCGTGCTTCCGAGTTGGGCTTCGATGCCTTCACCTCCGCCGGCCTGGACGGCTCTTCCGCTTGGCGCTTCTCCGGCCATCTGGCCAACATGCCCCTGTACTACGAGTTCCGCGATGACAACGTCACCGCTCAGCCCGCCACCATCAAGGGTACTTATCTGGACAACTACAAGGCCATCTGGGATCTGTATACCACTGATTCCGCTACCACCGGCGCTGCCCTGCTGACCGCTACCGGCGATCAGGCTGAGGCTGAGTTCGGCGAAGGCAAGGCCGTGTTCTATCAGAACGGCACCTGGGAGTTCAGCAACCTGACCGCTGCTGACAAGTTCGCCATGAACCCCGATGATCTGGCCATGATCCCCATCTACTGCGGTGTGGACGGCGAGGACAAGGCCGGTCTGTGCTGCGGCACTGAGAACTGCTGGGCTGTCAACAAGAACGCCTCCGAGGAGGACATCAAGGCCACTCTGGACTTCATGAACTGGGTCGTCACCTCTGACGCCGGCACCACCATGCTGGCCGAGCAGTTTGGTCCCTGCCCCTTCAAGAACGCCAAGACTCCCGAGAACGTGTTCTTCGCACAGGCCAACGAGTATGTTGCCAACGGCAACTACACCGTCACCTGGGCCTTCAACTGGACTCCCGCTGTTGACGATTGGCGCGCCGCCGTCGTGGACGCTCTGAGCAAGTACACCACCGGCAACGGCAGCTGGGACGATGTCAAGACCGCCTTCGTGGAGGGCTGGGCAACTCAGTACGCCAACGAGCACTAAGTTTCCCGCGTCCCTGTGACGCAGAGGCAGCACAATACAGGCGGGGCGGGCGTTACGCCCGTCCCGCCTGCGCTTTCTCCGTGGTGGCGTGAGCTGTTGTCCGACGCGGTCGGCCAAGAGCTTTCGCCATGACAATAACCGCAGAACAGCAGAACAGGAGTTGAAAGAATGAAGCGATTACATCGAAAGCGTGACGCGGCCGCACTCAGCAGCCGTCTGATCCGTCGGCCCATTCAACGGATGGTGTGGCTTTTTCTGCTGCCCACCTTCGCCGCCTTTTGCATCGGGTTCCTGTACCCCTTCCTGAAAGGTGCGTTTTTGTCCTTCTGCAAGTTCAAGCTCACCAGCCAGTGGACATGGGTGGGGTTTGACAACTATGTGAAGGCCTTCTCCGACAGCAGCTTCCTCCACGCCTTCTGGTACACGGCGCTGTTCGCCCTCGTGTCGGTGGCGTTCATCAACGTGCTGGCCTTTACGGTGGCGTACTTCCTGACCAAGGGCATCAAGGGCTCCAACCTGTTCCGCACGGTATTCTTCATGCCCAACCTCATCGGCGGCATCGTGCTGGGCTATATCTGGTCCATGATTTTCGACGGCATCCTGGTAAAGTACAACACCTCCGTGGTGCTGGAGAGCAAATACGGCTTCTGGGGCCTCATCATTCTGATGTGCTGGCAGCAGGTGGGCTATATGATGATCATCTACATCGCCGGTCTGCAGTCTATCCCCGAGGACATGCTGGAGGCCGCCCGCATCGACGGCGCCAACAGCTGGCAGATGCTGTGGAAGGTCACCATCCCCAACATGATGAGCTCCTTCACCATCTGCATCTTCCTGACCCTGACCAACGGCTTCAAGCTGTTCGACCAGAACCTGGCCCTCACCGGCGGCCGCCCGTTCCTGCAGCAGCCGGACGGCAGCGTCATCAAGACCACGGAGATGCTGGCCCTGAATATCTACAACGCATTCTACTCCGGCGGCGGCAACAACCGCGGCGTGGGGCAGGCCAAGGCCGTGGTATTCTTCATCCTTGTGGCTGTGATCGGCCTCATCCAGCTCCAGGCGACCCGTAAGAAGGAGGTGCAGCAGTAATGCAGACCAGTCTTTCCAAAAAACACGAGCGCGGCAAAATGGCAACGACCGTGGCGTTTGCAGTTATCTGCATCGTCTACCTGCTGCCTATCCTCATCGTGCTGGTGAACTCCTTCAAGAGCAACGCCGCCGTGAATACGGAGACGTTTGCCCTCCCCAATGCCGACAGCTTTGTGGGCTTCCAGAACTACGTCAAGGGCATGACCTTCGGCAACTACCCCTTCGTTAAGGCCGTGTTTTATAGCCTGTTCATTACGCTGGTATCCTCGGCGCTGATTTTGCTGTGTACCTCCATGGCGGCGTGGTACGTCTCCCGCGTGGGCAGTCTGGTCAGCAAGATCGTGTACTACCTGTGCGTGTTCTCCATGGTGGTGCCGTTCCAGATGGTGATGTTCACCCTGTCCCGTACCGCCAACAAGCTGCATCTGGACACGCCGTGGACCATCCCTGTTATCTATCTGGGCTTCGGCGCGGGTCTGGCGGTGTTCATGTTCTCCGGCTTCGTGAAGTCCATCCCGCTGGAGATCGAGGAGGCCGCCGTCATTGACGGCTGCGGCCCGCTGCGCACCTTCTTCCTGGTGGTGCTGCCCATGATGAAGCCTACGTTCATCTCCGTGGGCGTGCTGGAGATCATGTGGGTGTGGAACGACTTCCTGCTGCCGTACCTGGTACTGGACCGCACCAAGTATATGACCATCCCCATCGTCATCCAGCACCTGAAGGGCAGCTACGGTCAGGTGGATATGGGCGCTACCATGGCGCTGATCCTGCTGAGCATCCTGCCGGTCATCGTGTTCTACCTGCTGTGCCAGAAGCACATCATCAAGGGTGTGGCCGCCGGCGCCGTCAAGGGCTAAAAACCATGAACAACGGGGCGGGCATTTCGCCCGCCCCGCGTAACTCTGCTTATCTCTGAAAGAAAGTGACGTACTGCTATGAAACGTTCCAGTGGTATTCTGATGGCCATCTCCTCCCTGCCCTCCCCCTACGGGATCGGCACGCTGGGACAGGCGGCCTACGACTTCGCGGACTTCCTGCAGGCAGCGGGCCAGCGCTACTGGCAGATGCTGCCGCTGGGGCCCACCAGCTATGGCGATTCGCCGTACCAGAGCTTTTCCGCCTACGCGGGCAATCCCTATTTCATCGACCCCGAGCTGCTCATCGCCGACGGCCTGCTGACCAAGAGTGAGTGCAGCCGCTGCAAGTGGGGCGGCGACGCCCGCCACGTGGACTACGGCCGCATCTACGAGAAGCGGTTTGACCTGCTGCATAAGGCATTCCAGCGGGGCTGGAAGCGGGACAGCGAGGCGGTGGCCGCCTTTGCCGCGGCCAATGCCCGTTGGCTGCCGGACTACGCCCTGTTCATGGCCTGCAAGCGCCATTTCGGCATGAAGGCGTGGACGGAGTGGCCTGACGACATCCGCCTGCGGCAGGAGGGCGCGCCGGAGAAGTACCGTGCGCTACTGCAGGAGGACGTGGATTTCTTCACCTACCTGCAATATCTGTTCTTCCAGCAGTGGGATCGCCTGCGGGACTACGTCCACGGGCTGAACATCCGCATCATCGGCGATTTGCCTATCTACGTGGCCATGGACTCCGCCGACGTGTGGGCAGAGACGGAGTTTTTCCAGCTGGACGACACGTTAATTCCCAAGGCGGTGTCCGGCGTACCGCCAGACTACTTCAGCGCCGATGGCCAGTTGTGGGGCAACCCGCTGTACAACTGGGACCGCATGCGCGAGGACGGCTTCGGCTGGTGGATACGCCGCATCGACGGCAGCGGCAAGCTGTTCGATGTCATCCGCATCGACCACTTCCGCGGCTTCGACAGCTACTGGGCGGTGCCCTACGGCGAGACCACGGCCAAGAACGGCAAATGGGTCAAGGGCCCGGGCATGGATCTGGTGGGCCGTCTCAACGGTTGGTTCCCCCAGCTGGAGTTCATCGCCGAGGATCTGGGCTACCCCACCCCCAGCGTCCAGCAGCTGCTGCACGAATCCGGTTGGCCCGGGATGAAGGTGCTGGAGTTTGCCTTCGACTCCCGCGACACCAGCAACTACCTGCCCCACACCTACACGGAGCACTGCATCTGCTACACCGGCACCCACGACAACAGCCCCCTGACCCTGTGGCGGCAGGAGGCCAAGCCGGAGGACATCGCCTACGCCAGGGATTACTTGGCCCTGACGGAGCAGGAGGGCTTCCACTGGGGTGTCATCCGCGGCGGCATGAGCAGCGTCGCGGAGTTGTTCGTGGCCCAGATGCAGGACTATTTGGGCCTTGGCGAGGGGCACCGCATGAACACCCCCGGCACCCAGAGCGGCAACTGGCAGTGGCGTCTGCTGCCCGGCGAGCTGACGCCGGAGCTGGCGGAGCGCATCCGCCGCGATGAGCAGCGCTGTGACCACTACGAGGATGTACTGGGTACCTACCTGGTGAAGCTCAGCACGCAGCAGATGGGCGCGGAGGAGAGCGAGGAGGCCACGGAGCTGCTGAAGACCATCGGTGATTTGGAGCGCATTTCCGACCACGCGGTGAACGTGCTGGAATCCGCAGAGGAGCTGCGGGATAAGGGGCTGACGTTCAGCGGCGCGGCAAAGGAGGAGCTGGCAGTGCTGTCCGGCGCCGTGCAGGATATCCTGTCCAGCGCCGTGCAGGCGTTCCGCAGCAACGATGTGTCCGCCGCCGCCCGGGTGGAGCCGCTGGAGCAGGTCATCGACGCACTGAAGGAACAGATGCGGACGCGGCACATCCTGCGGATGCAGCAGGGCGGCTGCAGCATCGAGGCGGGCTTCGTCTGGTGCGACCTGCTGACGGATCTGGAGCGTACCTCCGACCACTGCTCCAATATCGCCGGCTGCGTTATCGACGCGGCCCAGCACGACCTGAACCTCCACGAGACGCTGCACAACGTGCGCCACAGCGACGGCGACTACCGCCGCCGGTTCAACGCCTACGCGGAAAAATACGCCCTGCCCGCGCCGGAGAAGGCGTGAGCCGAAACAGATGGAAAAAGTCCGTATTCCACCGGGAATACGGACTTTTCGCACAATATCGAGGGGAGATACGGCTTTTACAGATGGGCCACGACATCCATGGTGATGCGGGCGGTCAGACCCCACAGCGGGTGGGGCAGACCGTGGTACACCGGCACCTCCATATAATAGGGCCGCCAGAGGTAGCCGGCGGAAATGCCCGCATCCTCATAGGGGAAGTCGGAGATGGACACCGGCTGGCGGTGGATATACACAGCGGGCGGGTGGTCGCGGAGCCAGGCCAGCGGCACCAGAAAGGTGTCGGCTACCTCCGCTGCACAGGGGCGTATATCAGCCAGCGCAGCGCCGTCCACGCGGCCCAGCACCGGCCGCAGCAGGCAGTTGGAGCGGATGTGCAGGAAGTCCATCTCGCCGATGACCTCCACCGCTTCCGGCGGGATGGCTAACTCCTCCCATGTCTCCCGCAGGGCGCACTGCACCGCCGTTTCGCCGGATTCGGTCTTGCCGCCGGGGAAGCAGACCTCATTGGGCTGCCGGACCGTGGCAGAGCGTATTTCATACAGAAGGCTGGGGCCGTCCGCCGTGTCCACCAGCGGAACCAGCACGGCGGAACCGCCGCGTGCGCCCATCAGGTCGGGCACGTGGCCGGTGTAGGCGCGGCGCAGGGAGGAGAGATCCATGGCTTGTACGTCCTTTCTGAAAAAGCTCCCCCGCCGCAAGGCGGGGGAGTCCGATGGTCCGGCGGAGTGGGTCAGCAGCCGCAGCCGCAGCCGTTGCTGGCGTTGTTCCCGCAGCCGCAGCCATTCCCGCAGCCGTTGCCGCAGAACAGGAACAGCAGAATGATGGCGATGATGATCCAGCAGCAGCTGCCGCCGCCAAAGCAGGAATTCTGATTACACATAGTGTGACCTCCTATGAAGAATTGACCGTCTTGCCGGTCTCATTCCCATAGTATGCCGGTCGCGGGAAAGTGTGCCCTTACGGGCGGGAGATACGGTAGCTCAGGGTCAGGAGGGTGTCCACAAAGTGGATGTCCTCGAAGAACACGCCGGGCTCATCGGTAGACAGCTCCACATTGGTAAAGTTCCAGAAGCCGCGGACGCCCAGGGCGATGAGCCGGTCAGCCAGAGACTGGGCCACGTTCTGGGGTACGGTGAGCACCGCCACGTCGGGGTGATAGTTGGAGACATATTCCTCCAGCTCGTCCATGGCGCGGACAGTGATGCCGCGGATCTCCGTGCCCACAAGGGCGGGAGAGACGTCAAAGGCGGAGTCGATGCGGAAGCCTACCTTATCAAAATCAAAGTTCTGCAGCAGCGCGTGGCCCAGGTGGCCGGCGCCGATGACGATGATCTTGTGGCCGCTGTCGATGCCCAGAATGTGGCCGATCTCGGCGCGCAGCTCCGCCACGTTGTAACCGTAGCCCTGCTGGCCGAATTCGCCGAAGCAGCTGAGATCCTGGCGGATCTGGGAGGCGGTGATGTCCATCTTTGCGCCCAGAGAGTTGGAGGAGATGCGGACAACACCCTTGTTATACAGGTCGTCCAGATAGCGGTAATAGCGGGGAAGCCGGTGGATCACCGCGTCGGAGATCTTCTGTTTCTTCATACAAAAACCTTCTTTTGGGATAGGATGCGGTGCGGGGGCACCTGAAATATGATGGTATTTTACCGCATAGAGCGGGAGTTGTCAACTTTTTTAACAATCTTTTTGAAAAAAGTTTTTTCAATCGCTTTACATCCGGCGGAAGAACTGCTATAATACTCTGGCTGATGGACAGCACACAACCCAATATGCGCCCGTAGCTCAGATGGATAGAGCGTTAGACTCCGACTCTAAAGGCCGCTGGTTCGAATCCAGTCGGGCGTACCAACACGAAAAAAGACACGCAGAAGCGTGTCTTTTTTCGTGTTGGTACGGTTTTGCAGCGCAAAACCGGTCGCCTGCGGGCGGGTGACTGAACGCGCAAGGGAAACACGACTAAGGTTTCCCTTGCACACATTCCCTTCCTTGCGATATGCGGGAGTGCGGACAACAAAAGTTGTGGGCAATTACACTCGCCTCCAAAAGCCCATGGCTTTTGGAGGTTGTCCTTTGCCGCAATTGACAAATACGGCTGTCCCATGGTACAATGAAACTCCAAAACAAGTGTGGATTTTTCTGGAGCATTGGCTCCATTTTTCGCCACGCATCCGACAGGGTGTGCGGCGTTTTTTTATTAAGAGGAACGACGGATGAACATATTTTACCAACTCATCGGGTTCGGCGCACTGATCGCCATGGGTCTCAGCTACTGGCAGAATGACAAGCGTACCATCTTGCTGTGGCAGGTGGTGGCCAACCTGATCTTCGCCATCCACTACACGCTGCTCCACGCACGCTCCGGCGCACTGTGCAGCTTTTTCCAGATCGTCGTGCTGCTGCTTTTCCTATTGCAGGAGAAATTCAACTGGAGTAGACTGGTCACCGCGATACCCATCGTGGCAGTATTTCTGCTGATTGCCGTGGTGACCTATGAGACGCCAGTGACGGTACTGCCCATCGTGGCATCGTTGGCGGCGTTACTGCCGTTCTTCCAGTCCAGGCGGTGGGTGATACAGGTGGCGGGCATTGCCAGCGGCCTGTCGTGGCTGGTGTATGTCATTGCGGTACGGTCGTATTCCGGCATGGTGACAGAGTCGGTACTGACCATCATCACGGCGGCGTCCCTGCTGAAGAAGGAATCCAGAAAGCCCTGAACGGACAGACCCCCGGCACATTGTGCCGGGGGAGTCTGCCGAAGGGGTGCGCCGCGTCAGGCGTAGTGCTTCAGCCCCTGCGCCATGGATGAGGCGGTGCAGCGGCGGGCATGGCAGGAGAGCGTGTCACGTTTCTCTCCGGCGCACCGGGTGGCTGCTATCAGCGCGGCCAGTCTCCGCTTGCGGGGGACTAAGGGAGTATCCTGTTTCATTTGCTTTGCCATGGAATATACCTCCGTTCGTTTTACTACCACTATCATAAAACAACGGACGGTCTGTTCCATTGGCAAAAATAAATGAACATTTCTCTGAAAATTGTGATAGTATCACAAGGGGGGGCAGAAGCCATGACATCACAGCACACAGCGGACTATCCCACACTGCAGGAGGTGCTGCGCCTGCCCGTGTTCGCAGGCTGCACGGTCTGCGGCGGCGCGGCGGGACTTGGCCGTAGAGTCAGCGGTGTCAATCTGACGGACACACCGGACTACGCGCGCTGGCTGGCGCAGGGAGAACTGCTCATCACCACTGGTTTTGCCATCGCAGACGATCCGCAGGCCGTGGATGCGCTGCTGCCCACGGCGGCAGAAAAAGGCCTGTCCGGCGTGGGTATCAAGCCGGGGCGCTACCTGCCCAGCCCCCTGCCGGCGGCGCTGGCGGAGAAGGCTGACCGACTGGGACTGCCGCTGCTCCAACTGCCGACCGATATGCGCTTTGCCGAGTTGGCCGATGCGGTGTCCCGCGAGATCGCACGGCGGCGAATACCGGCGGAGCAGGAGCGGCAGCTGGCCGTACTACTGCACCATCTCATCTCTGGCGCGCCGCTGAGCGAAGCGATGGAGCGTCAGGCGGCGGAGTCCGGTATCCATTTGGAATGTCCGCATATCCTGATGTGGATACGGGCTGATGCGCCGGAATTGCAGCGGCGCTCTTGGCTGCACGAGGCAGAAGAGTGCTGCCGGGCGTTGGGCGCGGACATGTGGGGGGCACTGTTGGAGGATGGCCTTCTGCTGGTGCTGGAGGCGGACGACCTGTTCGCGCTGGAGATACCGCTGTGGCAGGTGATGGCGGACTTTGCCGCCGTCCACGGCGTTATCTGCGGCGTCAGCCGCCCCTACGGCGGTACGATGGGCTTTCAGAAAGCAGACCGCAGTGCCCGTGCGGCGCTCCACATGGCGGCGCGAACGGAAGCACCCTGCGTGACAGACGACCCAGCGGGGGTGGTACGGCTGCTGGAGGAATCCTCCCCGGCGGAAACGGACGCCTATATCCATCGGCAGCTGGGAACGCTCCTGCGGCAGCCAGAGCCGCGGCGGCAAGAGCTGCTGGACACGCTGGCGAGCTGGCTGCGCTGTATGGGCAACCAGCGCCGGATGGCGCGGGAGCTGCACCTGCACTACAACACCGTGAGTTACCGGCTCCAACAGCTATGGTTGCTGCTGGAGGCCGATCCGGTCGATCCGATGAAGCGATTGGCGTTGGAAACGGCCCTGTATCTGTACCGGTACAGGCGCACATAAAGGAGTGACTGATCATGGATAAGAGCAGGACGAGCGGTGAATGGGAACGGATGGTGTCGGGGCAGCTCTATACGCCTGTCGATCCGGAGATTGCCAAGCGGCACCGGGTTGGTATGCGCCGCTGTGACCGGTTCAACCGCCTCCCGCTGTGGTGCGCAAAGACCAAACAGCGTGCGCTGGAGCGCCTGATCCCCTCCGCAAAAGGGAAGAATTTCGAGGCGTTTGCACCCTTTTACTGCGAGTACGGCGTGAATATTTATGTGGGGCGGAACTGTTTCATCAACTACAACAGCGTATTTCTGGATGTAGCGCCCATTACGCTGGGGGACAATGTGCTCATTGGACCCAATGTGACGCTGGCCACGCCCAACCATCCGTTTATCGCCGAAGAACGAGCCTATACAGACTACCCCAACGGCTGCCATGCGTTGGAGTATGCCGAACCCATCACCATCGGGGATCACTGCTGGCTGTGCGCCGGTGCGACGGTGTGTGGCGGCGTGACCATCGGAGCGGGCAGCATCATCGCCGCAGGCGCGGTGGTGACACGGGACATCCCGCCCAACAGTATCGCTGCCGGTGTGCCCGCCAGAGTGCTGCGGCAGATCGACGAGCGCGACCGCCTGCATGTATGGGAGAAGTATGTGAAGAACGAACTGCCCGATGCGCAGCGGTGACAACAAAACCCGGGAGCAATTACAAAAACCGCCTCAAGCAAGTTGCTTGAGACGGTTTTTATATGCGGAAAGTTAGGAGAATTGAAACCTGATTTGACCACTACTGAACATTTTGCGATCCGACTGAGTTATCTTTCGTCATATCTCCAGCATTCCCTGCAATCCTGCGCTGGCGGCCTTTTTGTTCTTGTCGAAGGCGTGGGTGTAGATGTCCAGCGTGGTAGAGGCGGCATAGATCTTCCGCAGCCGCTTGGTGAAGGTGTCCGGACGGATGAGCTGCCCGCGCTCGTCGGTGAACTTGATTATTCTGCGTTTTTTGATAGAATGAGCATATCGGGTGGCAGACATGAAGCAGATATGCGAATCTGCCCGTGTGCAGTGGGCCTTGGGCGCGTCGATGCTGCTGTATTTCAAGGGCATCACCTCTGCGCTCCACGATGTTGATTTAATGGTTGCTGACCATGACGCCGAATGTGTCCGCACGATTTTATTGGAAATGGGCGAGCTCCGCCCATCTGACCCCGTGCCGAATCCCATGTGCCGGACGAAGACCTTTATGGAATTCCTCATAGAATCGATCGAGGTCGATGTCATGGCAGGCTTTGCCATCGTGCATGAGGGAACGGTCTATGATTGTTCTCTGCGTGAAGAACAGATCGTGGAGAAAATGCCGCTTGGGACAGAAGTCATCCCGCTGCAATCGCCGCAGTTATGGTGCAAATACTATCGGCTGATGGGACGGCCTCAGAAGGTGGACATGATTGAGAAAGCATTGTTGTGCAGCATCACATCGCAGCAGTCTTCTCGAAATAATATGGAATAAAAAGCGGCATCGGATGTGAAAAAATCATTTGAAATCCCGATTAGCCTCTGCTATAATAGGCGTACAGCGTGTGGCGTTTCTGCGTAAATCCAGTTGCAGAGCAGCCACACGCTTTTTTGCGGAATCGGGTGAGAAATGGCAAGATGGGAGAAAACTTCATAGGCAAATCGTGTAGCAGAAATGCGTAAGTCCGTATATGTTGGGACTTACGCATTTTTTATTGTTTTCAAAAAGATAACATGATATACGAGCGACAAGATTTGTCACAGATGAGCGCGCAGGGCTGAAGTATTGTCCCCCTGCGGACAATGAGGCACCATTGTAGCCGCCCGTGCAGGACAGCACCATTTTTACATCCTATCCGGAAATAGGTTTAATATTTTTGATTATATTATTGACATAGATGAAATATTATGGTATCTTGAAAGTGAAGGAGGGAGATCGCTATGAAATTCTCTGGTCAGTGTCCTGTGTGCGGGGCGGCACTTCATTTAGCACGGCTGAGCTGCCCCGGCTGCAAGGCAGAGTTCCCCACCGATGAACCCCTTTCCCCTTATGAGTGCCTTGCCCCGGAATACGCCCGGTTTTTGCAGACCTTTCTCGCCTGCCGCGGCAGCATGAAGGATGTGCAAAACAAGCTGGGCATCTCTTACCCCACAGCCAAGAAAAAACTCGATGAGTTGCTGCTGCAATTAAACCTACGCGGCGAGGAAGAAAGTGAGGCATTTGACATGAGTCTTTTTACACCAAAAGAAAGCAGCAGTACAAAGGCTTCTGACATTGTGCGGAGCAAGCTCTACGAAAATGGCGGCAGGACAACGGTGTATTCTGTTACCGGCAAGCCGTACATTATCCGGGCCGCTAAGGATGGCTGTTCCTTCCTCTGCAGCGACCTGCCTATGAAGCCGCCGCTTACCTACGATGTTTTTGATGTTATCGTGGATCTGCTGCTTCGTGAGGGCGGCTCTGCCCGCAAGGGGATGGGACGCAATTCTCCCCTTGGCGAAGGTGGCTGCACGGAGGATACTGTTGTCGGTGCCATTGGCAAATACTATTTCAAAGCCCCTGCTGGAAAATATGTGTTTGACCCTGTGTTTGTGCTGGCGGCGGTGCTGGATTGGGCGGGTATTGCTCACAATGAGCGCGGCTATCTGACGCTGACCGCTGACTACCGTTCCCTGCTGTCCAGATAGGGGCAATGCTGTCTTTTCTGCTGTGGGTGGTCGTAATAACCATCATAAAGCTTTTCAAGGATAATGATTTCTAAACATCAAAATCCGTTCACAGTTCAGACCGTTTCCTTTGCCGGTGACAGCATCGTTGACGAGTGCGTGGACATCATCGCGGAGCTGTATTGAGATGACATTTTCTCAAAAATTCGTTTGAAATCGAGTTTCGAATTTGATAAAATAAAGCCATACAAAGGTATCACGGGAGTGCATCCGGTGCAGTGGGCGTTGGCGGCAGACTGGCGCGCACAGGCTGTTTGTTCACTGATCATCTCTCTGAAAAAGGGCATCCGTTCTGACCGGGCGGAGGCTGAGGGAGGTGAAATCAATGAAGCGCGTAAAGGCAGCGTGCATCCTGCAAACACTGGTGTTTGCACAGAAGGACGATTACGGTCTGACCCGTGAGCAGCAGTTCAAGGTCAACCACGACGAAGTGAGCCACTACAAGGCGACGATGGACAGAAGCCGCACCCGGTATCAGATCACCGAGGAAACCGAGCAGAGCGACGGATCTGTGCTGGTTCGCGTCCGCAAGCAGTATAACGACAAAGCTGATGTAAGCGAATACTTCAACTAACACCAAACCCGCCCGATGGAAGTCAGGCGGGTTTGTGATAGAAAGCGTGGATATTTGAACGGTGGGCGTGTAGACCGGCTTGGGGGCATCCTGATACGGTGGTGCAAATCGCCTGACAGTGCTGAGCGGCATAATCGCGCAGGCAAAACGAACACATTCCGTTCGTAAGGATATATTTTCTTATGAGAGATTGGCCGCAACCTCTGCTATGGAGGCTGCGGCCTTTTCTCTTTCTAAGGTGCAAAAACCTCTGTTTTTTCCTCTCAGAGCGCCGCTTGAAAGGCGGCGTGGGTGTTTTCCCATGGGGAGCGTCCGGGAGGCAGGACGGAGACTTTCTGCGTCAAAATCAACACTTTTCAAAACCAGAGGAAGGAGGCGCCGGATATGGCAGTTTTCCGCATCGAAAAGACCGGAGATTACACGGTCATGTCCAACTACCACCTGCGGGACAGCGACGGGGCCCGGGAGCTGGAGGCACACGGCTATCTCGTCCGGGTGCGCGTTCGCAACGAGAACGGGCAGCTTGGCGCCATCGAGTACACCATTTTGGAGCTGCCGAAGGAGCCGGCACAGAAACCTGCGCCTGTGCGGGAAAACCCAATACAGGTGAAGCCAATGTTGGATGTCTCATGAAATGCTGACATGTACAGAAGTTTGCTGTGCAGCGTGTCTCATCCTTTGGGATGATTTACATTTCGAAACAGACTCGTATAATATAACTTAAGATAAGTAGCGAAAGGCTTATGACAATCTCGCTTTGTATCAAAGGGAGGGAAGAAATGACCGAAAATATCATCATAAAGCCCTCCGTTCAGAAACGGTTTGACAGCTTCATGGCACACGGCAGAGTCCTTTTTTCAGCGCGCCCTGCGGCTTTGGAAAGACCGTACTGGCGGACGCGCTGCTGCGCGGGCGGAACGTGCTGCGGCAAAGTGCGGCGGATCCAGACTGCGCGATCCCGCCGTCAGCGCAGGATTGGGACATTCTGCTGATCGACGATCTTCAGCTCATGCAGGAGGAAGCCGGACAGCAGGCTCTTTGCGAACTGATTCGCTCAAGTTCGGAGCGCCATTTCGTGCTGCTCTCGCGCGGTGTGCCGCCCGGCTGCCTGACGGCGTTTCAGTACACGGGGCTGATGACGGTGCTGGAGGCCGACGACCTGCTTTTTGACGCGGACGATGTGCGGCGACTGTTTCAGCTTTCGGGAGCAAACGTAACAGATAGCGAGATCGACGGAATTTTGAAAGAATCCGCGGGCTATCCGCTGGGTGTGGCCATCACGGCGCGGTGCATGTCCCCGGACAAGCCGTGGACACCGGAGCTGGTGGCGCGGGTGTTCCGGGAGGTGTTTCTCTACTTTGAGACCGCCATCTACCGGCGCTTTGATCTGCCGGTGCGGCGCTTCCTGTTGGAGCTGGCTCCCTTTGAAAGCTTTGACCTGGAAATGGCGCGGATGGTCAGCGGCGATCCCCATGCCGGCGAACGGCTGGACTGGCTTCTTCGATACACCACTATGCTGCGCTACGACGACTGCCAGCGCTTCCACTTCTGGTCGGGGTTCCGAGCTTTTCTCCGCTGGGAGATGGAACGGGAGTATACCGAGGAAAAGCGCAAAGCGCTCTTCAGCCGGGGCGGGCTGTACTATGAGCTGAAGGAGGACTACGCCCACGCCCTGGAATGCTACACCAGCGGCGGTGACCATTCCAAGGTCTCCGAGCTGCTGGTGCGTAATGCCGAGCTGCACCCCGGCATGGGGCACTATGCCGAGATGGAAAAATACTACCGCAGCCTGCCGGAGGCGGAAATTCTCGCCTCTCCCTCGCTGATGCAGGGCATGAGCATGCTCTGCGCGCTGGCGATGGACTACGAAGGCTCGGAGCGCTGGTACGGCGAGCTGCAAGCATTTGCCGAGCGCTGCGGCAGGCAGGACGCCGCCGGAAAGCAGGCCCGCAGCCGCCTTGCGTGGCTGGACATCTCCCTGCCCCAGCGGGGCGTGACCGGCTTGACGGAAACCATTCCCGCCGTGTTCCGGCTGCTGACGAACAAGGAAGTGACGCTGCCGTCCTTTTCCGTCACAAGCGCGCTGCCCAGCATCATGAACGGCGGCAAGGACTTCTCCCCGTGGAGCAAAAAGGACGACCTGCTCTACAAAACCCTTCGGCTCCCCGTGGAGGCGGTGCTGGGGCGGGACGGCGTGGGTCTTGCGGACTGCGCCATCGCCGAGAGCAAGTTTGAAAAGGGGGAGGACGTGGCCGGTCGGATGCTGTCCCTTCTCCCACAGCTGAACGTGGTCCGCAACCGCGGCACGCCGGACATGGAGTTCGCCGTCAGCGGACTGCTGGCCCGCAGCCAGCTGGCGAACGGACAGCCCTCCGACGCGCGGCGCACCATCGAGGTGCTCCGTGAATGCTTTGCCGAGCGCGGTTTGACACGCTTTCTGCCCAATATGGACGCCATGCTCTGCCGCATTGACCTGCAAACCGGCGACCTTGACGCGGCGGACGCGTGGTATCGGGAAAAAGCCCCGCGCGAACCCACGCGCCTGAACGTCATGCGGCGCTACCAATATCTTACCCAGGCCATGGTGGAGCTGGCGGACGGCAGACCGGACGCGGCGCTGCTGACGCTTGCCCCGCTGGAGCCGTACATCCAAAACTGTGCCCGCATCATCGATGGCATTCACCTGAATGTCCTGACTGCCATCGCCCTGCACCGCAAGAAGGACGAGCGGTGGCGTGAGCGATTGACGGCGGCGCTGGACGCGGCGGCGGAGTACCGCTTCATCCGCACCGTCAGCGTATACGGCACGGCGGTGCTGCCGCTGCTGGAAGCGCTGGACTGGGACGGCGACAAGGCATGGCGCAAGCGGCTGATGGCGGCGGTGCGGACGCAGGCGGCGTTCTACCCGCATTTCCTCGAACCCCGCCTTGCCCCCGGCGAGGAGCTGACGCCCACGGAGCTGCAAATTCTCCATCTGCTCTGCGCGGACAAGTCCAACGCCGAGATCGCGCAGATCATGGATGTGAAGCTGCCCACGGTGAAGACCCATGTCAGCCACATCCTCGACAAGCTGGACGTGAAGCGCCGGGCGGAGGCCAAGACCGCCGCGAAAAAGCTGCGGCTCGTTCCGGATGATCTATAAAAGCTGTGCCTGTGCTTGAACGGGCTGGATATAAACCCCATACACATATCCTAAAGGAGGAGCTTATGAAAAAACGAGTATTGAGCTTATTTCTGGCGCTCACGCTCTGCCTGACGCTGTTGCCCACAGCGGCTTTTGCCGAGGGTACGAACGGCAGTGCCATCAGCAGCGAGGCGGCCGCGGCGGAGGGCGGTCAGCCGACCGCCGCCGGAGCGCCGACCGAAGGCGGCGGACAGTTAACCAACACGGGCGAAGGCGAACAGCCCAACTCCGAAACGGACACGCTTACGGAGATCTGGTGCGTAAGCAAGCCCGATTCCATTGGCCGCAGCTATGACGGCACGACGAACGGCAGCACGATTCCGATCGACTTGACGTTTACAGACGGTACAAATAGCATCATACTCAAAGAAGGAACGGACTTTACTGCCAAGAAGACCTTCGATTCCGCTGATGCGGGATCGCGTACCGTCACTGTGGAAATCGAGCTGATCGGTGATGCAGCAACGAAGTACAAGCTCAGGGCGGGCGAAGAAACGTTTACGATCAGGGGCACCATCAACAAGGCTTATCCCGATTTGACCGTATCTCTTACCAAGACGACTTGTACGGTGGGCGAAAAGCTCCTTCCGCTATTGTTCATCAGCGGTGTGCAGGAAGATGCTGCGGTGACATATTACTATACGCAGTACCAAACAATAGTTGGCAATTCGGAGTACGAGGGTTATATCATTCCTGCAATCGATGAAAACACCGCAGTCAGCAGTCTCGACGAGGAAGGCAATAACACCTACTACGTCTACGCCAAGACCGGCGAGACCAGAAACTACAATGAAAATATTTCCAATGTGGTGGAGCTCACGGTCAACGAGGCTGCCGTTGAGGCTGCTTCGATCACAAGAGCGGACGGCACGGACGGCGGCACATACGGATCCCTCCCGGCGGCGCTGAACGCGGCGCAGGACGGCGACACAGTGACGATGCTGACAACGCTGAACGATGATGACACGATCAGCTTCTGCCGTGATGCAGAGGGGGAGCCTGTCGAAAAAACCGTTACGCTCATGATGAATGGGCAGAGCCTGTCCTTTGAGGGCGCTTCGCCTTTGCATATACAGAGCGGCAAGCTGATCATCGGCGATGATGCAGCGATTTCCCAGCCTGCACAAGCGGCGGTGCCTGCTGTCTTCGTAGATAACAATGAGCAAAGCAAGGACAGAGGTACGCTGGAATTCAAAGGCAAGGCAACCCTTACCGGCGGCTTGCTCATCCAGAACTGGGGCAAGCTGGTGGGTGGCCTGAAGGAAGGCACGATTATCACAAGCAACGGTACATACAGCGTTTCTGTAGAGCGATCTATAGATACTTACAGCAATGTGCTGGGGCTGCTGGGCGAGGGGCTTGCTTTTGCGAAGAAAGATAAACCAACTGAACTCGTCAACGGCAATGTGAAGAATCTGACCGAGGATGTCATCGTTGTGGCGCACACGCATAGCCCAAAGTGTACTCAGAATCCCGACCCGGATGCGCTCCAAACCTACATCTACACCTGCGACTGCGGCTTCGTATGCCCACACGATCGCTTCACGAACAGCATCTGCGACATCTGCCACGCGGCGTGTACCCATGACGAGTATACCAGCGACGATAAGTGTGCTCGCTGCGGCGCGCCGTTTGCGGTGCGGGTGGAGTGTACCGATAGCGTGGGTATCACATCGAACAAGCTGTACATGAAGACCACCACTCAAGACGGCACCGATGATACGCTGCGACAGGTCTTTAACGAGGCCGCAGATGGCAGCACCATCACCCTGCTGGCAAACGGGAGGCTGCCTTACGGCATATATGCCAGCAAGACCCTCACGCTGGACCTGAACGGACATAGCCTGGATGGGTACAGCTTGAATGTGGGCGGCTCTACGGCCACGGGTCAGGCTCTCACCGGTAATCTGACGGTCATTGACAGCGGCGGCGGCAACGGCGCAGTGGGAGTGACCGTGCGGGACGGCGGTACACTGGTATTTGATCCGGAGAATGACAGCACCACCCTGCTCCAGCTGGAGGTTTGGGGCGGCAAAGTCGAGCTGCACGGCGGAAAGATTTTGAGAAAAGATCTGCGGCTGAATAACCGCATCACATTGGGCGATCTTCTTCCCCAGAAAGCGGGGCTTGCTTACTACTGTGGCGACACGCAGCTCACGCTGAAGGAAGCCGCTTCCAAGACCTGCGACCTGGTGGTAAAGTCCTGCGCCCACGGCGGCAAGAACGGCTTTGACGAAACCGCCGCTGCCTGCCCCTACTGCAGCGCGCCCGCGGTGGCTGAAACAGCCTTGAACAATGGCGAGGGCAGCAGACTGCTGCGGAGATTTGCCAATTTACAAACGGCCCTTGACGCAGACAGAGACGGCGGCGCGACCCTCCGGCTGCTGACCGACGTGACCGGCGATTACACCATCGACGGCACGCAGGACACGGGACTTGACCTGAATGGCCACTCCATCAAGGGGACGGTGACGGTCAAGGCGGCTGCGGGCAGCAACACCACCACTTTCAGCAACACACAGAACACCACCACAGCCAGCGTTGATGCTGTCGTTGCCCACAGGGGAGCAAAACTCGCCGGGTCGAAATATCCCGCCGTGATCGGCGTATTGACATTGGCCGATACCACGCAGTGGAAGGATATCCTGCAGCAGCCTGCCCGCCTTGGCTTCAGGGTCACAAACGCGGACGGCACTCACCAGTGGTACGCCCCGAATGATGTCAACGGCTTGCAGTTGAACAACGTTATTATCAATGGCCTGCCCATCACCACCAAGACCCTGAATCTGAAGGTCGATGGTAAGAACCTGACCGGCAGCTCGCCGAAGGTGGAGCGCGGCACGACCGTCCAGCTCTGCGCCAGCTGCAATACGAAGGGCGCGACGGTGACGTTCTCCATCCTGAAGGAGGGCGAGACAACGCCCATCACCTTGACGGAGCCGAGCTATGCCGGTGGGAAGTATACAAAAGATTACTCCTTCGATACGATTGGAGAATACACCATCTATTTCACCGCCGCCAAGGACGGCTATACGGTGCAGAGCAGTCACAAAAAGCTGACCGTCACCAAGCCGAACTTAAGCAATGCCGAGATCACCTTCCGCAGCAGCAACGAAAGCACCTATGAGCCTTATCGCGCCACCACTACCGCGCCGGGCTTCACCGTAACGTACAACGGCAAGACGCTGCAATTGGGCGTTGATTACACCGCCAGCGGCACTGCTTCCTCTGCTGGCGTAAGCACCCAGACGCTGACCATCAAGGCAGTCGAAGGCAGCGACTACACCGGCTCGAAAACCGCCGAATGGAGAATCGTTCCGCACAAGGCGAAGGTCGAGGTCGGAGACGTGATCAAGGCTTACGACGGCACGACCGATCTGCCCGACGACAAGATTTCGCTTGTAAGCGCAGCAGGCTCCGCAGGCTATCAGGCCGGACTGCCGCTTCCTCTGTCGGAGGGCAACGGTTTCGAGCTGACCGACGCCAAGTATGATTCCGCCAACGCAAGCGAAACAGAAAAGAACATCTCCTTCACCGTCAAGCTGACAGATACAAACTATACCTTTGAAGACGGCACGACGGAAAAGGCCTTTACGCTGAACGGCGCGGAGCTGGATGATAAGTCTTTCAAGATCGATCAGGCCACTGTGACCCCGGCTGAGATCACGCTGTTTGTTTACAACGACGTGGCAAAGACCTATACGCTCGATCTGGCCACGCTCCTGCCGGAGCTGACTTCGGGCTGCGACTACGGCAAAATCCAGTATCGAGGGTGTGATTACCATTTTACGGATAGCACCTACCTCGACAGTGACAACGGTATGTTCGTGTCAAACGAGGGCATTTTGACTCTGCCCATCGTGGCCGCGCACTCCGCAGAGGTTAACAGACAAATCGGCACGATAACCGCCCCGGTTGTAACCGCGAACTATCAGCAGTTTGAGCTGACCATCAAGGTCGTTATTGGCGAGAAGATCACGCCCGTAAAGTCAGATGACTTCAAAATCAGCGCGACGGGTATCATCTACCGCCAGACATTGGAAAACAGCACGCTCACCGTTGAGGGCACGATGAAGGACCCCACCACAGGAGAAGCGGTCACGGGCACCTTCGCGTGGAAGAATAAATACGACAGACCCATTAACACCGGCGATGTGTACTTCGATTGGACATTCACCCCGGACGAATCCTACGGCGGCATTTACGCAGCCGCAACCGGCATCGTGAAAGTCCCCGTCGCCCCCAAGTCCATCGAGGGCGCAGCCATCACGCTGGAAGCTACCAGCCTCGAGTACAACGCGGCGGAGCAATCGCCGAAGATCACCGGCGTGACGCTGGAGGACTGGGATGAAACAAGAATCACCTATGTTATCAAAAGCGGCGGCTCGGCCACCGATGTCAGCGACAGCATCACCCTGACCATCGAAGGTACCGGCAACTACACCGGCACGGCCATGGTCGAGTGGAAGATCACGCCAAAAACCGTGACGCCCACGATGAAAGTCGCATCCTGCACCTACACCGGCGATGCGCTGGAGCCGGCCGTGACCCTCGAGGACGGAGATGCGGTCATTCCGGAGGGAGAATACACGGCAGAGTATTCCAACAACACCAACGCCGGTACCGGCCGGGTGACCATCAAGGATGTTGAAGGCGGCAACTACATCATCGCGTCGATAAGCCGGGACTTCCCCATCGATCAAGCTGCCGCACCCACGAATATCCAACATGGCACACTGAATGTGATCAACGGCACGCAGCGGACGTACACCTATGACTTCCAGCAGCTGCTGCCCGCCGCGCCCCATGGAGATTACGGCACCGTGCGCTACGATTTGGGGAATCGGCAGACTGCTATCAACTTCACCGCTCATGGATATTATATCGACCCGGAGATAGCGGAATTTGAGGGGAGCAAGCTGACTTTGGTAGGTCTCTATGCGAAAGAGGGAACAGCGACCGGCCAGATCGGCACCGCCACGGTGACGGTCACCACCACCAACTACAAGGACTTTAGACTGACGCTCGTCCTCAACGCGGTGAACCGGATCACGCCCGAGCCGAATGGCGACATCACCGCAAGCAAAATCACCTACGGTCAGACGTTGAGCGAGAGCCGGATTTCGGGCACGATGAAGGATCCCGCCACCGGCGCAGCGGTTGAAGGGACGTTCGCGTGGCAGCTGCCGGACGATACGATTCTGGATGCGAACACGCTTGGTCATGATGTCGGATGGAAGTTCACGCCGAAGGATGGGAATACCTATACGGAAGCAACCGGCACCGCAACGGTCAAGGTCGACAAGGCCCAACAGTACGGCAAGGTCAGCATGGAATTCTACATTTACGGCGAGACGCCCAGCACGCCAAGCCTGACAGACCGGACGGGTGACGCGAAGGCTCAAGTGACCTACTACTATAACACCACCAATTCCAACAGCGGCGGCACAGAGTGGAAGAACATTCAGCCGGACACGCTGAGTGCCGGAACCCGCTACTATATGTACGCAGAGCTTGGCGAGACGGAGAACTACGAGTCGTTCACCACGGATTGTGTGAAGTTTTGGGTAATGAAGGCGATACCGACCTGCACGAAACCCACCGGCCTGACAGCCAAATACGGCCAGAAACTCAGCCAGATCGCTCTGCCCAATCCGGAGGGAAATACACCCGGCACATGGCGCTGGCAAGAACCGGAGACGGTGCTGGATCAACTGGGTACCCGAAGCTTCTATGCTGATTTCAAGCCCGACAATGAGACCTATAGCGAAGTGCTCAACGTCGCCATTGACGTGACCGTCGGACCGGCGGATGGCGGCAGCCTCAAAACGGTCGAGCTGGCGCAGAAGTACACGGACGCCTCCGTGCATACCTACAAACCAGACTGGTCGGGGCTTCCCGGCGGACAAACGTGGCGCTATAACAGTGAATACAGCGTCAGCACCGGCTCGAATGTCACACTTACCAAGCAAGATTTCGCAGCGGATGGCAGTTTGCTGACCTACGCGATTTCCGGCGGCAAGGCGGGCGACAAGATCACCCTCACCCTCAAGGCGTCCTGCGACAATTATAAGGATTTCACCATCACGCTGAACATCACCCTGACAGAAAAGGACGATCAGAAGCCGTTGACCATCACCGGCAACACTTCCGTGATCTATGGTGAAAAGCTGACGCTGACCACCAGCGGCGGCAACGGCACAGGCGCTGTGACCTACCGCATTGACACTGCGCACAGCACCGGCAAAGCGGCCATTGATCCCAATACCGGCGTTCTGACTCCGGTCAGGGTCGGCTCTGTCAGCGTCATCGCTGCCAAGGCGGGCGACAACGACTACAACGATGTCACCAGCGCCCCCTTCGTGCTCATGATCAAACCGGCCACTCCCACCGGTGAGCCGAACTACACCAAGATCACCACCGGCGGCAAGACGTTAAGGGACGCGGCGCTGACCACCGAGGGCAGCACGCTGAATCCCAATGACGGCAAGCTGGAATGGCTGGATGACAAGGGCAATGCGCTGCCCGACGATACCAGGGTCAAAGTCAACACGACCTACAAGTGGCGCTTTACGCCCACGGACACCAACTACACGACCCTGACCGGCGAGATCGAGCTGCTGTATCACAAGTCCAACGGTGGTGGCAGCAGCGGCTACAGCTACTACACCATCGAGGCAACCGCCGGGGCTGGCGGCTCTATCTCTCCCTCCGGCAGCGTCAGCGTCCGTGAGGGCGGAGATCAGACCTTCACCATCACCCCGGATAAGGGCTATGCTGTCTCCAATGTCAAGATCGACGGCAAGAGCATCGGCGCGGTAAAGTCCTACACCTTTGAGAATGTCAGCAGGACCCATACCATCGAGGTCATCTTCGTCAAGGGTACCGCCAGCGCCCGCACTGGAGACGGCAGCGATCTTCCGCTGTGGAGCGCCCTCCTGCTGGCAAGCACCCTTACTCTGGCCGGCGCTGTCCACTACAAGAGAAAACGCGCACGATAATCGCCTTATCATGCCTTAAAGGCCAACAAACAGCTCAGCTTCCGGGTATTTGGCTGGAAGCTGAGCTGTTCCGTTTTCGCTGCAAGAAGCAATCAATGGCATTTTATGGTAGACGGTTGCAACGGCTTCATCATGCTGGACAAGAACGACAGTCCGAAGGTCGCTTTGCACATCGAGAATGAAATGCGCTGGGCAAAGAAGCATCAAAAGCTGCATCCGGACAAGCCTCTGCCGCACATCACGCCTTATGTGTTCCGGCATACCTGCTGCACGAACATGAATTTTATCCTTTTGGGAATTGCGGAATTCATGTTGGCGGGTATATTGGCCGCGGGAACATTTGCCCTGGCATTGGGGTCAAAAGACACAGAAGAGTTTGTTGATAAGACAATCTCCAAATGAGAAACATGTAAATTCGATTTATCGGACGGACGGGATGCAGGAAACGGCATAAGAATAATGTGAAAGGAGTTGGCCTTATAACGAGGCTGCCTGTTTTCTTTTGTGCCTGCCGCAGCCAGTTCCATGTGGGGTTCATATGGGGTGCTCAGCGGACCCCAACCAAATTTTTTTAATTCCAAATGCAATAAAACGCCCTTTCCGTGCATTACACGGATGACAGGAGAAAAAAGCCCATGCTCAGTATGCTGATGACAACCGAATATGCGCCGGCAGAGGATCGACACGAGCTGCAGCAGTTGTTGCTCCACATTGCCGGCGGGGAGCGTGAAGCGCTGGCGGCGCTGTATCAGCGCACGCGGACGGCGGTGTACGGCCTTGCACTGTCCTACCTCAAAAACGCGCAGGATGCGCAGGATCTCACACAGGACGTCTATGTGCAGGTGTGGGACTGCGCGGCGCAGTACCGTCCCATCGGCTCGCCCATGGGCTGGCTGCTGACTGTGTGCCGCAGCCTGTGCCTGATGCGCCTGCGGCGGGAGGAACGCCATGCCGCCCTCAGCGAGGAGGAATGGGACGCCATTCCCGCGCGGGAGTGCGGACTGGACGCCGATGAGCGCGCACTGCTGCAAGGTGCGTTGGCTGTGCTTGGCGAGGAGGAGCGACGCATTGTGCTGCTCCACGCGGTCACGGGCATGAAGCACCGGGAGATCGCGGCGCTGCTGGAGCTGCCGCTTCCCACCGTCCTGTCGAAATATCACAGAGCATTGAAAAAGATGCGCAGCTGTCTGGAAGGAGATGACGCCCGATGACCAATAAAAAAATGGAGCAGAGGCTGGCTGCGGCGCTTGAAAAGACTGCGCCGGACGATGTGAGCGGCGTTCTCTCCCGCTGTGAAGCGCGGAAAGGAACGGTAATTCCCATGACAACAAAGAAAACGGTAAATCGAAAATGGACAACGCTTGTGGCTGCCTGCCTTGCGGTGATGCTGCTGTGCGGCGGAGGCGTGTTCTATCAGCAGGCGCATGCGGTGGCGTCCGTGGTGTCGCTGGATGTGAACCCCAGCATTGAACTGAAGGTCAGCAGGAACGAAAAGGTACTGGCCTGCGTGCCGCTCAACGAGGATGCAAAAGCCATCCTGGCGGATATGAGTAATGGGGCTGACCTCAAGGGCGCAAAGCTGGATGTGGCGGTGAACGCCATCGTGGGCAGCCTCGTGCGAAACGGCTATCTCGACAGTATTTCCTCCGCCATCATGATCTCGGTGGAGGACAAGGATGCAGCCCGTGCGGAAAAGCTCCAGCGTGAGTTGACCAGCGCCGTGGACGGCGTGCTGCAGACCAGCGAAGCGAAGGCCGCCGTCCTGACGCAGACGCTGACGCAGGACGCGACGCGGGAGCAGCAGGCTCGGGAAAACAACATTTCCACCGGCAAGGCGGCGCTGGTGAACCGCGTCCTCGCCATCAACCCGTCGCTGAAGTTTGATGCGCTGGCGAAGCTCTCGGTGGAGGAGCTGAAGGACCTTGCGGAAGCGGGCGCGCCCGCCATGCCCATCGGCAGGGATGCCGCCGCTTACGCTGCGGAGCAGTATGCCGGGACGACGGCGTCAGACTCCGTCACGGCGGAGGTCGATTCCGAACTGGACGAATCCCCCGCGCACTACGAGGTGGAGCTGCATACGGCATGGGGTGAGTTTGAGTACCTGGTGGACGCCTACACGGGGAAAGTGCTCAGCGGGCAGAAGGACTTGCTGGCCACAGCTCCCGCAGGGGATGAGGCGGCAAAGCCCACTGCACCGTCCGGCGGCGCGGATATCGGCCATGCCAAGGCGAAGTCCATCGCCCTGAACCACGCAGGTGTGAGCGAGAACAAGGCGTATGACATGGAGATCGAGCTGGACGATGAGGACGGCACGCTCGTCTATGAGGTCGAGTTCAAATCCAGCGGCATGGAGTACAGCTACGAGATCAACGCCGCTACCGGCGCCATTCTCGAGCACGAGACAGAGATAGATGATTGACGCGAAAGCTGAAGGTATGCGGTGCAGGCGTACTTGCAGGGCAGAGTAATATTTAGAAGCGCAGAAAATACCATCAGTTAACAAGGGCAGACCCGCCTGTCACCGCGCCTTTTCGGCGATTTTTGCCCTTTTCGCCTTGGCGGGCACGCGCCCGCCTGCGTCTCAAAAACCAAAAATCCCTGGAAAATCCATCGCTGACAGGTGCGGAGCAGTTTTGCCGGAGCAGAAATGTGTCCAGACAAGAAAAGACCCGCAGGGAATACTTGCCGTATTGCCAAGGGGCTTGACGCAGTATGGGCGCATTTCTGCCCGTCAAAACCGTGTCTGCCCTTGTCAACTGATGGTAATCTGACCATAACATGACCTGCGCTTGGTGAACATGTAAACATATGGAACATATGGCAAGATGGCTTTTGCGTTTGCGGAAGCCATCTTGCCATATCATACATCGGCGCAGAAGCAAAAAGGCTCCCGGCATATGCAAGAGGTCATACGCTTTGCGGGTAATAGAAACAGCCGGCGTTTGCGGGAGCATCACAATTTGCGGTGGTGAGCTTCAAATACCGCTTGCCTTTTTGTGCATGATATAATATACTATTGGTATGTGTACTAAAACATTTGGGAAGAGGTGCTATTTTTGCGGAGAGACAGCAGTGAAACAAAAAGGAAAATACTGACCGTGTGCGTCCGTCTTTTTCTGGAGCAGGGGTATAAAAGCACCTCTGTCAGTCAGATCGTTGACGAAGCAGGCGTGGCAAGAGGAAGCTATTTGAATCTGTTTCCGACCAAGGACAGAATTTTGCTGGAGCTGACCGAAACGATGTTCGGCGGACAGTTCGGCGTGGCGAGAAGCATTGCGGACAGCAAGCTGCCGCCGGTTTACGCCTATGCGGTGGAAACGGCGATACAGCTCACTCTTACCGAGCTGAACGAGAATCTGCGGGAGATCTACATCGAAGCCTACTCCCTGCCTGAAACATCGGAGTATATCTACCTGCATACCACGGCGGAGCTGAAGCAGATCTTCGGCGGGAATTTCCCGGATTACAGCGACAGCGATTTTTATGAGATGGAAATCGGCACGGCGGGACTGATGCGCAATTATATGGCACGGAAATGCGACATCCATTTCCCGCTGGAACGCAAGCTCAGCCGCTTTTTGACGGCGACCATGCGGGTGTATCAGGTGCCGGAGGAGGAACAGGCCAAGGTGCTGGCCTTTATCCGATCACTGGATATCAGGGCAATCGCCACCAAGGTCATGTATAAGCTATTCGCCATGCTGGAGATGAAATACGATTTTAAGCTGTCGAGCGGCAGCGAAACGGAGGTAACAACATGAAGAAACGAATACTTAGTATCCTGCTCATGTGCTGCATGGTGTTGACGCTGCTGCCGGTGACGGCACTGGCGGAGGACTCGGCCTACACCGTGGGCGAGGATACCGGCGTATCAGCGCGGGCGCTTGCCGGAACCGCCGGAACAAAGCTGAAAGCGGACAACATCGCCACCTATATCGCTAACGGCTTGGGCGGCGGCGTGTATACGCTGGCGGAGGACGTGACCATCTCCGGCACACTGCGGGTCACGGGCGAGGCCACGGTGGACCTGAACGGCCACATCCTGCGCTATGCCGAAGAAGCGGAGCCGGACAGCATCTTCCGCGTCACCAGCGGCAGCACCCTGACCCTGACCGACAGCCGCCCTGAGGCGGAGCATGAGGATAAGACCCTGCCCGCGGGCGGCCTCATCACCGGCGGCAGGGGCTACCGGCATGACAATGGCGCGGGACAGGCCTACATTTACTATGGCGGCGGCGTGTATGTGGAGACGGGCGCATCCTTCATGCTGGCGGGCGGCACCATCTATGCCTGCGGCGTCCAGAGCGGAGCGAATCAAGCGTTCGGCGGCGGCATCTATGCCGACGGCGGCTCCGTCACCATGTCCGGCGGCGCGATCCGGAACTGCGCTGTCTCAGGCGATTACGGTGCCAGCGGCGGCGCGATCTATGCCAAGGCCGGCTCCGTCACCATGTCCGGCGGCGTCATCAGCGGCTGCTCTGCCATGTCCGGCGGCGGCATCTTGACATCCGGGTGTACCGTCCGGATCACCGGCGGCCGCATCGAGAACTGCAAGGCAAGCAAACGCGGCGGCGGCCTGTCTGTCAGCGGCCACACAAACGGCCCGGTGTCTGTTCTGGACACTGTGATCTCCGGCTGCGAGGCGAAACGCGGCGGCGGCGTGGCCCTGATCAGCTTTGCTGAGCTGGAGCTGGGGGAGAACGCCCGCATCACGGGCTGCACGGCCACCGAAAAGGACGATACCGAGGCAGGCGCCATCGAATACGGCGCTGCAATCTATATGGATCTTAACAACCCCCTTATCGTCAACTATCCCGGCTGCTTCCTCTATGCCAACGGCGGCCGGGTGGAGGGCACGGTGTATGTGGGAACGAACAAGATTGGCACAAAAAATAACTACTTAGACTCCGTAAAGGCCACCAACGCCATCGACCACACGGACGGGAAGCCTACCACGGTCTTCACCGGCGATGTCTACTGCGAGGGCGACATCCGGGGCGGTATTTTCCATGGCAGCGTCACCGTGCTGGATCCTCGTGACGACATGGCCGACGTATCCAAGTATAACTATTGGAAATTCTGCAGCAACCTCTCCGGCGGCAGCTTTTACAAACCCGTCCGCACGGAGTGCCATGTCTCCGGCGGCACATTCTACGGCGGTCTGACTCTGGAAAAGAACGCCAAGCTCAGCGGCAAGCCCATGAACACCGGCAGCGAGCTTACTGACAAGACCAACATCCCCAACCCCAACGGCAAGCCCGTCACCGTGACCTATGCTTACGGGGCTTTGGGCGGGATCTATGCCAAGCAGATCGTCCAGGCGGGCGAGACGGCCAAGACCCCCGCCGAACCGACAAGAGAGGGTTATACTTTCATCGGTTGGGATAAGGCGATTCCCGCAACCATGCCTGCGGAAAACATCACAATCACCGCACGGTGGAAAGACATCGAAAAGCCGACGGGCGAAATTATCATAGGCACAGATAAATGGCAGGAATTCTTAAACGAGCTCACCTCCGGCCTGTTCTTTAAGGATACGCAGGAGGTAACGATAAACGCCGCCGATAACAGCGGGATCGTGTTTGCTTCCTATTTGGTAACAGATCAGGATCTCTCCGAAGAGGAGCTGGAATCTCTTGTGTACCGTGGGTACGATGAGCCGTTCCGCATAGAACCCAACGGAGAGTATATTGTTTATGTAATGCTTGTTGACGCGAGCCTGAACATAACCTATCTTCGTTCCGACCGCCTGACGCTTGATAATGTGCAGCCTGTCATCAGCGGCGTAGAAAACGGCAAGACCTATTGTGGAGCACGGACGGTTACAATTACCGAGAAGTATATAGATACCGTTACCGTAAACGGCACGACGGTCGAGCTTGACGAAAGCGACAGCTTCCGCCTTGCTCCGGCAAACGGCGGACAGAAGATCATAGTTGCCGACAAGGCCGGCAATACCACAGAAATGACCGTGACGGTCAACGCCGGGCACACTTACGGTGAATGGGCATCCAACGGCGACGGTACGCACACCCGAAAATGCACGGTAGACGGCTGCGCTGGCTCCGAAACCAAAGACTGCTCCGGCGGGAAAGCGACCTGTAGGGACAAGGCCAAGTGCGCGGTCTGCGGAAAGACCTACGGCGAGCTTGATGCGAAGAACCACGCCGACTTAAAGCACATCCCGGCAAAGGCGGCGACCTGGGTCGCCGAGGGCAATATCGAGTATTGGTACTGCGAAGGCTGCGGCAGGTATTTCAGCGACAGGGACGGTACAAAGGAGATCAGAAAAGCCGACACCGTAACGGCGAAGCGGAAGAGCAGTTCCGCAGCGGCGAAGCCGGAGGACGATCCCAAATCGCCGGGTACCGGCGACACAAGCAACCTTGCGCTGTGGATCGCTCTGCTGTTTGCCAGCGGCGGCGCAGCCATCGGTACAACGGTTGTCAGCAGAAGGAAAAAGTACAACAGATAATCGACTCGTGGGGAGAGAGGCTGAGAAGGCAGCTTCTAAACGGCATGATCGCGCAGGCAAAACGAACACAAAAAGCACTTTTCTGACAAGTTTGTATGGTGGAAGCTTTCCTTTGTGTGCTGTATAATAATGGCACAGACAAGGAGGTGGTCAATATGCTGGCAGAGAATCTGGCGCTCCTGCGAAACCTCCGCGGTATGACGCAGGAGGAGGTGGCGGAGGTCATCGGCATCTCGCGCCAGTCCTACTCCAAGTGGGAGCAGGGCGAAACGATCCCCGACATTGAAAAATGCGACCGGCTGGCAAAATTCTACGGGGTCGCTATCGATGCCCTCGTCCATCAGGATGAGGAGATCGGCAGGACGCGGGTGGCGCCCGCCCCGGTGGGCAAGCACCTGTGGGGAACGGTGGCGATGGGCACCAAGGGGCAGATCGTCATCCCCAAGGCAGCGCGGGATACCTTCCATCTGAGCGAAGGCGACCGCCTGGTCGTCCTCGGGGACGAGGAGCAGGGCATCGCGCTCATCAAGGCGGAGGTCTTTGAGGAGCGGATGCAGGAGGCCCTGCGTGCAGGTCAGAAATCCAACGAATAAAAGAAGGTGCGATCATGAAATGTCCCGAATGTGGAAAGGAAATGCGGGAGGGATACCTCTTTTGCAGCAAGGACGGCGCGTTCAGCTTTGCGAACGAGGTGCCGGGTGTATTTGAGAACGCGAAGAATGCCGATGGCTTTGTGAAGATCACAGACCTCAAGGCCAGCCACCGGACGAGAGTTCCGGCGTCCATCTGCGAGGAATGCAGGACGGTCATGCTCAAGTATTGAGCGAAGCTGCCGTTTCCGACCGAAAAAGTCCCCAAGCCGTTGCGTCAAAACGGCTTGGGGACTTGCTATATTTGCGCGGTTGAGGAAAGTGCTTCAGATGTTGTCTTATTAGACTTCTTTGCCCATCTGATAGGCCTGCTCCAGCGCGGGATGCCCGGCGATCTCGCCCACGCCGTTCACGCCGCCTGCGAACACCGTGCCTGCCAGTGTGCAGCGGGGGAAGCAGTCCACCCAGCCCTGCACGGCCTTTTCGGTCCCATCGAAGGTCTCCGGCGCGTCCTCCGCCGCCGTCGCCAGCAGATAGGCTTTCGTAAAGGCGTAGTCGCTGTCGTACAGCGGGTTGGCGCGATCCAGCAGGGTCTTGAGCTGCCCGCTGACGCAGTAATAGTAGACGGGCGTTGCGAATACCAGCACATCGGCGTCGTGCATTTTGGCGATGATCGCCGCGGCATCGTCCCTGAGGACGCAGTGTCCCAGCTCGTGACAGGCGAAGCAGCCCTTGCAGTAGCCGATCTGCTTTTCCCGCAGATACACGGTTTCCACCTGATGCCCTGCCGCCTGTGCGCCTTCGGCAAAGGCTGCTGCCAGCGTCTCGGAATTGCCGCCCCTGCGGGGACTGGAGGAAATGATCCGTACCTTTTTATTCATCGTAAACCACTCCTTGCGTTTCAAGTTTCCCTGTTGTATTTTCATAATAGTACCTGCACCTGGCTTTCTGTCAAGATGCATTTGAAAATTTTTGCGCGGGAGAGGGCCGCGAAAAATGGTTGACATTTCCCGACGACACTGCTACCATGGAGCGGTACGCCGAAAAGGCGAATTTTGAACGGAGGTGAAGGTTCATGGATAGCTGCGGAAGTACAGGACGAAGCCGGATGTGCGGCGCGTGGGAATATGGGCTTCGGATGCGGTCATTCATGGACTTGAACTGACCACATTCCATTTTGTCGTGTTCTTCTGCACCGCATCTCAGGCGTCTTGCTGCGGCAACTATCGCTGAGGCGGTGCATTTTTGCGCCTATTTTCAGAGCCAAAGGAGGACACGACTATGATGAACAATATGGTAAAGAAGGATCTGACCCAAGATATCGGCAGCCGGATGAGCGGCAACTTTGTGTGCATCCGCGACACGCTGACCATCCGCGAGGCCATGAGCGAGCTGGTGCGGCAGGCGGGAGTCCACGACAACATCGCCACGCTGTATGTGGTGGATGCGGGCGGTGTGTACGCCGGCGCCATCGACCTGAAGGATCTCATCATTGCACGGGAAAACGATCGATTGGCGGACATCATCCGCCGCGGCTATCCCTACGTTTTCGCCAATGAGCGGACGGCGGACTGCGCGGAGCGCATCGCGGGCTACGAGGAGGACTCCCTGCCGGTGTTGACGGAGGACCGCCATATCGCGGGCGTCCTGACGGTGCAGGAGCTGGTGGAGCTGGTGGACGACGCCATGGGCGACGACTACGCCAAGCTGGGCGGCCTGACCTCGGAGGAGGACCTGCGGGAGCCGGTGCTGGTCAGCATGAAGAAGCGGCTGCCGTGGCTCATCGCCCTGCTTTTTCTGGGTATGGGCGTATCGTCCGTGGTGGGTGTTTTCGAGTCGGTGGTGGCAGTGCTGCCTGTCGTCATCTGCTTCCAGTCGCTGGTGCTGGACATGGCGGGCAACGTGGGCACCCAGTCGCTGGCCGTCACCATCCGCGTGCTGATGGACGAGAAGCTGACGTGGCGGGAAGAACTGGCCCTGCTGGGCAAGGAGATGCGGGTGGGCCTGCTGAACGGTGGGTGCCTGGGCGTAATGGCTCTGGCGTTCCTGGGCGTCTACGTCCGCGTGTGCAAGGGCTACGCGTGGCTGTCCGCATTCCTCATCTCCGGCTGCGTGGGGGTGTCGCTGGTGGTGGCCATGGTCATCTCCAGCCTGGTGGGAACTCTTATTCCTATGCTGTTCCACAGGATCCGCATCGACCCCGCCGTGGCCTCCGGCCCGCTGATCACCACCGTCAACGATCTGGTGGCCGTGGTGACCTACTATGGGCTGGCACTGGTGTTCCTGGTGAATATGTTCCATATCTAAGGGAAAACGGGAAAGCTCTCCTGAGCTTTCCCGTTTTTATGCGAATTACTGCTGCTTCGTGACCTGACGGATGCCTACCAGGATCAGCACCGAACCCAGCAGCAGGGCGGGCGTCAGCGGCTCATGCAGGAGCACTACGCCTGCAAACATGGAACACAGGGTGGTCAGAGATCCCAGGGACGACAGCTTCACCACGGACATCTTCCCCGCCGCGTAGTTGACCATGTTGTTGCAGAGGATGGAGCAGAACAGGCTCAGCACCACCACGCAGATCAGGAACTTCGGATCCGACAACGGCCGCACGTAGGCGGCGAGGTCGCCCTTGATGGTACGGAGGGCCGACAGGGTGAACGCCGCCGCGCAGGCCAGCATCACGACATATGTCCGCTCGAAGGCGGTGAACTCCTGAGCCGTCCGGCGATTCACCGTTTTATACGCGCCGGAGGTCAGGCAGGCGCCCATCAGGAACACCACGCCCAGAGGGCGAATGATGCCCATGGAGCTGCCGGAGACCGTCATCAGTATGACGCCCGCCACCGGCAGCAGACAGAACACGGCCTGGCGGTGGGTGGGGTACTCCTTCAGGAACAGCATGGACAGCAGAATGGCCACCACCGGCGCCACCGCCAGCACCACGCCTGCGAACGTGGCGTTGGTATACAGGATGCCGTAGCTCTCAAAGTAGAAGTACATAGGCTCCGTGACGGCCAGCAGAAGCAGCGGCTTCAGATTTTTTCCGCGGAGGGATAGCTTCGCCTTGCCAAACAGGATCATCAGCGTCATCAGCAGCGCCGACAGCAGAAAACGGATGGACAGCAGCACGTCCGGCTGGGCCACCTCCATGGCTACCTTGGAAAACAGGACGCTGAAGCCCCAGATGATATGCCCCAGGGCGGCCATGGCCAGCGGCATCCAGGGACGGTCTTTCAATGGTGTATGCTCCATGGGTCAATATCCCTCCTCAAATTGCGTCCTTATTATAATGAGAGATAGAGGGGTTGTAAAATACAATTTATCATGCTATCCTATTGAGTGGATTCAATAGAAGTGAGGCGTTACCATATGACAAACGCGGGAATCGAGGCTTTTCTCATCGTCTGCAAGCAGCACAGCATCTCCAAGGCGGCGGCGGAGCTGTTCATCAGCCAGTCATCCCTGAGCATCCGTCTGCGGACGCTGGAAAAGGAGGTGGGGTGCCCCCTGTTCTTCCGGCACAAGGGCAGCCGCGAGATGGTCCTGACTGAGGAGGGCAAGCGGTTTTACCAGCTGTCCCTGCAATATCAGGACATCGTGCGCAGTATGCTGGCCATTGGGAACCGGAAAAGCAGTCTGCGGCTGTCCGCTCTCAACAGCGTGTCCACGTATCTGCTGCCGCCGGTGTATGAGCAGTTCATGCGGGACCACCCCGACATCCACCTGGAGATACAGGACATGACCGTGGAGGCGGCCTGCCAGAGCCTGCTGCGGGGCGAGACAGACCTGGCGTTCACCTCGGACGCGCCCCGCACCGACGCCATACGGGCGGAGCTGGTGATGACGGAACCTATGGCCCTCATCTGCGCGGCAGGCTCCTGCTATTCCGACGGCATCGGGCCGGACGAGCTGCCCGTCCGGCAGGAGGTGTACGTGGGGTGGACCGACGAGTTTGCCCGCTGGCATCAGGAGCTATGGGGTGTGGACGCGGTGCCCCGGATCCAGCTGGAGATCATGAGCCAGCTGCAGATGTTCATGACCAAGCGGGACAGCTGGGCCGTGGTGCCCCGCAGCGTGGCCGATGGGCTGTGCGCCGCAGGCGGGAGGCGGC
>ERZ779880.743-NODE-743-length-35989-cov-3.215061_pt1 | contig 35989 bp, 28 predicted proteins | sample MGYA00511555_ERZ779880 | MGnify/ENA primary metagenome ERZ779880 (study PRJEB29588, sample SAMEA2145815) | human gut metagenome | biome: human gut; feature: human-associated habitat; material: faeces | place: Denmark | collected 2008/2010 ... | reverse complement strand
GGAGCTTACATAAGTAAGTGACTGGGGTGAGCGAACGCAGACGCAGCACATGCAATTTGAAGTATGACGAGTATAACTGGCGCTACGGCTGATGGCGCCAATTATTAATTTGCCCCACGTCATGGCGATGGCGTCTGTAAGCAATTATTCATAACGCAGACAACTTAGTTAATCAGCCTATCAATCTCAGCAAGAGATAAATTTGTCATCTCTGCAACGTCTTCCCGAGACATCCCTTTACTCAGAAAACGCTGGGCGAATTCTTGCCTCTCCTCCTGTCTTCCCTGCTGAATCCCCTTCTCAATCCCTTTCTCTTCAAACCACTGTGCCAGCGTCATCATAGACTTCCCTCCCGTTTCCCTGTCTCTCAGCACACCATAAAACAAATCCGCTTGTTCAGTATGACCGCGTTGCAGCATATAGTTTTGCATGGCAACTAACTGACTTTCGCTAGTGTACCCTTCGTCAATCAGCGTGACCAGTTGCTCCAGCAATAACATTAAGTCGCGCTGGCGAATATGTTTTTGCAGTAGTTCGAGAATCGCAATCCGCCGATGTTGCATGATTTCGTCATCCGGTGTGATGGTGATATCCACCAGCGGGAAAGGACTGTTATAGACGCGTCGCGCCAGCTCCGGCGAGTAAAACATATCAAACCAGCACATTGAGAGCGGATAAGGTGTGGCCTCGCCCTGATAAAAGAGAATCGGCACTACCAGCGGTAGTTTGTCGTGATCCGCCTCCAGATGCCGATGCATGGCGGCTATAGAATAACGCATCATGCGAAAGGCCATTTTCTTATCCGGCTTGCTTTGGTGTTCAATCACAACATGCAGATAACCGGGATTGCCCTGCATTTGCACGGAATAGAGCACGTCCGTGCTGTGTCCTTTAAGGCTCTCTTCAATGAAACTCCCCGACTCTAAATGAAGCGTGTTGAGGTCACAAAGTTCGCGTAATTCCACTGGCAAATGTATCTCCAGAAAGTCGCGAGCCGTCTCCGCATGCATTAAAAATTGTTTAAATACCGCGTCATGCGGTGTGGTACTCGGTGCATCCATCTTCCCTGTCTTCCGTGTTGTCTTGCGTGAAGGCAGTATCCAGTCAAGGCGTGCTATCGTCAGCCACCTCTTTATTGTTTACCGAGCAGCGTTCAGAGAAATATCAATTCGTTACAGGCGATACATGGCACGCTTCGGCGCGGTACGCAAACTGCTGATGCAAATGCCGTCAGATGAGTAGACACTAAACAAAAATCGGGCAATACTGCGTGAGAATTTCCTCAAAGCAGGCACCGCCTGCTTCGTTAACGACAGGGTAGAAAGGTAGAAGTTATGATTCGCACGATGCTGCAGGGCAAACTCCACCGCGTGAAAGTGACTCATGCGGACCTGCACTATGAAGGTTCTTGCGCCATTGACCAGGATTTTCTTGACGCAGCCGGTATTCTCGAAAACGAAGCCATTGATATCTGGAATGTCACCAACGGCAAGCGTTTCTCCACTTATGCCATCGCGGCAGAACGCGGTTCGAGAATTATTTCTGTTAACGGTGCGGCGGCCCACTGCGCCAGTGTCGGCGATATTGTCATCATCGCCAGCTTCGTTACCATGCCAGATGAAGAAGCTCGCACCTGGCGACCCAACGTCGCCTATTTTGAAGGCGACAATGAAATGAAACGTACCGCGAAAGCGATTCCGGTACAGGTTGCTTGATTGTTATCCCTGCGGCTGGTTACTCACCAGCCGCGACATCGTCTCCAGCGAATCCGTTCTTAAGATATAAAGTCGTTTTAGTAACAACGGATTATCCCCCGGTTTTACTTTGCCTTTCATGGTTGTCACCGCCAGGTGAAATCCGGCATCGTTTGCTGCCTTCACGGCTTTGTCATTAAAGCCGCCAAACGGATACGAAAGATACCAGACATGCGGATTAAATTGCGCCAGAGCGCGACGTGAACGTGCAAAATCAAACAGAATATTGTGCTCACTACGGCTCAGTAATATGGGTCGGCGATAACCATCTACCCGATGCAAAAAATGGGTATGTGACTGGAAATCAAATACATCGCGAATTTCGTTAAGCTCAGAAACGCTCATAAATTGCAGCGATTTTGGTTCCCACTTCTGCGGGTGACGTTTGATGCGCGAGGTAACAATAAACGCCGTCGCCTTCATGCCATATTGTTTCAACACAGGATACGCATAGCGGCTCACTGACTTGAGGCCATCATCAAAGGTAATCACCACCGCTCGCGCAGGAAGATTGATCTTATTCTTCACGTAACCTTCCAGCTGCACCATGCTCAGTGTCGCGTATCCCCTGTCGCGCAGCCAGGCCATCTGGTTATTGAAAGCGCGTACCGAGGTGGTCGTCGAAGTATGGCGAAAACGGGTGTTTTCTTCGTCGCGCAGAATATGGTGATAGGTTAGCACCGGAAGGCCATTATCGGGTTGGGCATCCAGCGCGCTGATATAGGCCAGTCGATCGCCAATACGGATCTGATACCAGGTTTGATTTAACCTGTCTTTCAGTTTATGCAAAATCGGGTAGCGCAAATTGTCCGCCAGTACCCCAAATGGCGCACTGCCCACACTCGGCGCGTTATAGACCGGCGTATCTTTCCAGGTAACTAAGTTCTGATTACTCAGCGGCTTGTTGAGGTCACCCAAACCGTCTTCAACTTTTTGTCGCCCCTGAACCGGCTCAAGATGACCTTTATCGATAAACCCTTTATCAAAGCCAAAATTAAATGCGTAATAACTTGCGGCAGTGGGCTCCACGGCAATGATTTGTCCGGCCCGAATATTCCCCACGGTCACCATCTTGTCACCAATTTGCGCCCAGACCGCAGCATTTTCGATGGTTTGCATATAACGGGCAGGTAACGCGGCACTGACACTTGCGGTAAACAGCATCAGCAGGAGAATAACAGCTTGTTTGTACATGAAAAAATCACCGAGGGTGAAACAACGCTTTTATTGTAGCAAAAGCGCCATCAGAATCGCGGGTTAATACTCATACAAATTATGTTTGAGGACGAAAGGCGGATTTTTTTGTTGCTGGTGCCAAATACTACTCACCTCCGGCGCACCCAGTTCGACAATACGCTCGCGAAACTCTGAACTGGTCATGGTTTCACGGCAAGCCATCATCTGTTCAATTAACGGTAACGTGACACCAGAAATCACTTCGCAACGGGAGTGTTTGTGGCTTAATAATGAAGCCACGCGGTACGGTGGCGCTCCGGCTATATCGGTTAAGAAGATGACACCCTCACCAGAGTCCGCTTCATGCAGAGCATCGCACATCATGCGGCTGAGCATATTAGAACTTAATCCGCGCCAGAAATTCACGGCCCGGCACTGAAGAAGCGCCCCATGTTTTTTCTCCAGCACATCCAGTATCTCTTGCGCCCGGTCATCGTGACAGGTAATTACCCAACCTAACATCGCCTTCCTCCTTAGCCGAAAATCAGTCTACCCTGACCATTGTTGATAAAGGGTGATAGCCGTCAAAACTCCTCTCCCCCAAATCCAGAGGAGAGGAAATAGCCTTAGCTACGCAAACCACGTCCACGTTGGATCAGCGACCAACAGATCAAATAAAACGCCACAATAAAGACCACCAGTACGCCAAAGGTAGTGACCAGCGGAACATCATTGATACCGAGGAAGCCGTAGCGGAAACCACTGATCATATAAACGATTGGGTTCAGGTGCGACAGCCCTTGCCAGAACGGCGGCAACAAAGTCAGTGAGTAAAAGACCCCACCCAAATACGTGAGTGGCGTTAACACAAAGGTTGGCACCAGGCTGATGTCATCGAACGTTTTGGCAAACACACCGTTCAGCAAACCCGCAAGGGAGAACAACACCGCCGTGAGCACCAGGGTTAAGGCAACGAATACCCACGAATGCACCTGAAACGGCACAAAAAACAGTGAAATTGCCGTCACCAGAATGCCAACAAACAGACCACGCGCCACGCCACCGCCGACATATCCGGCAATAATGACGTGAGTCGGAACCGGCGCTACCAGCAGCTCTTCAATATTACGCTGGAACTTGGCACCAAAAAATGATGACGCAACGTTGGCGTAGGCGTTGGTGATCACCGACATCATGATCAGCCCCGGTACGATGAACTGCATGTAGCTGAAGCCATGCATATCGCCAATACGCGAACCAATCAGGTTACCGAAAATAATAAAGTAAAGGGTCATGGTGATGACTGGCGGCACCAGCGTCTGCACCCAGATACGCATAAAGCGATGGATCTCTTTCGCCCAGATGCTTTTTAGCGCCACCCAGTAAAGATGCATCATGCGCGATCTCCTTGTTTTTCATTAACCAGTGAAACAAACAGCTCTTCCAGACGGTTAGCTTTGTTACGCATACTTAATACCTGAATGCCCTGCTCACTTAACTGCGTAAATACGCTGTTGATCCCCTGCTCACGCAGCACTTCAACTTCCAGCGTCGCGGTATCGACCAGTCGATACTGATAGCCATCGAGCTTCGGTAACGGACTTTTCGGTGCGAGATCGAGAATAAAGGTTTCCGATTTCAGCTTCGCCAGCAGCGCCTTCATCGAGGTATTTTCCACCAGCTCACCGTGTTGAATAATGCCGATATTGCGGCACAGCATTTCTGCTTCTTCCAGGTAGTGTGTGGTGAGAATGATGGTGGTGCCTTTGTCGTTTAAATCCTTCAAAAAGCCCCACATTGAGCGGCGAAGTTCAATATCCACGCCTGCAGTCGGCTCGTCGAGAATCAGTAGTTTAGGTTCATGCATTAACGCACGGGCAATCATTAAACGGCGCTTCATCCCGCCAGATAACATGCGCGCACGTTCGTTGCGTTTTCCCCATAAATCGAGCTGCTTAAGATATTTTTCGCTGCGGATGTACGCCTCTTTGCGCTCCACACCGTAGTACCCTGCCTGATTCACCACAATTTGCTGCACGGTTTCAAACGGGTTGAAGTTAAATTCCTGCGGCACCAGTCCCAACTGACGTTTAGCGTTCACGACATCTTTCTCGAGATCGTAACCAAATACGCTGACCCGCCCGGAGGTTTTATTTACCAGAGAGCTGATAATACCGATAGTGGTCGATTTCCCGGCCCCGTTCGGCCCGAGAAGCGCATAAAAATCACCCGCTTCGACCTGCAAATCTATTCCACGAAGCGCCTGAACGCCGCCTGGATAGTTTTTTTTAAGCTGTTGAAGTTCCAGTGCAATGGTCATAAATTTTTACTTACCTTACGTTCTTACACTTTATCTGTGGTTTAAATCGTCCCGGAGTTGCCCTATATTAGCCAAACGTAATTATTTGGTTACAGGTCGTTAACCTCCATGAAAGACATAGATACACTCATCAGCAACAATGCACTATGGTCAAAAATGCTGGTGGAAGAGGATCCCGGGTTTTTTGAGAAACTGGCACAAGCGCAAAAACCGCGCTTTCTATGGATTGGATGTTCCGACAGTCGCGTTCCTGCAGAACGTTTAACCGGTCTTGAGCCGGGCGAACTCTTTGTTCACCGTAATGTTGCTAACCTGGTCATTCACACCGACCTGAACTGCCTTTCCGTGGTTCAGTATGCAGTGGATGTACTCGAAGTTGAACACATTATTATCTGTGGCCACTACGGTTGCGGCGGCGTACAAGCCGCAGTTGAAAACCCGGAACTGGGGCTTATCAACAACTGGCTGCTGCATATCCGCGATATCTGGTTCAAACATAGCTCATTGCTCGACGAAATGCCGCAAGAGCGCCGTCTGGATACCTTGTGTGAACTGAACGTCATGGAACAGGTGTATAACCTGGGCCACTCCACCATTATGCAATCAGCGTGGAAACGCGGGCAGAAAGTTACCATTCACGGCTGGGCTTATGGCATTCACGACGGCTTGCTGCGTGATCTGGATGTTACTGCCACCAACCGCGAAACCCTTGAGCAACGTTACCGTCACGGGATTTCCAACCTCAAGCTGAAACACGCCAACCACAAATAAAAATGCCATGCCGGATGCAACACATCCGGCAACTTCACACTTACTCGTCCAGCAGAATCACTTTGCCGATATACGGCAGATGACGGTAACGCTGTGCGTAATCAATGCCGTAACCCACCACAAACTCATCCGGGATCGAGAAACCGATAAATTCTACCGGGACGTTCACTTCACGACGGGACGGTTTATCCAGCAGCGTACAAATCGCCAACGACTTCGGTTCGCGCAGGCTTAAGATCTCACGCACTTTCGACAGTGTATTCCCCGAGTCGATGATATCTTCAACAATCAGCACATCCTTGCCACGGATATCTTCATCCAGATCTTTGAGGATTTTCACATCACGGGTGGTGGACATGCCGCTACCGTAGCTGGAGGCGGTCATAAAGTCGACTTCATGAGATACCTGAACTTCACGGCACAGGTCCGCCATAAACATAAATGAGCCACGCAGCAGACCCACCAGCACCATATCGCTGCCGCTGTCTTTGTAACGCTCAGTAATCTGACGACCCAGTTCGGCGATACGCGCTTTAATCTCCGCTTCGGGGATCATTACTTCTACAGTATGTTTCATATCTCTAACCATATGATTTAAAAACAAATCACTTCGCACGGGCAGGTTTTGGCACCGCAACAAAGCGCAAGACACGCAGTATACCAGCAAAACGATTCATTCGCGGAATCTGTTAATAAAGCTCAAATTGTGATGACGATCACACATGTTAAAACCTATAATTAATTGCTACTAAAATATTAATGAATTGAAATGGTGTCTCTTTATGGCAATTAACAATACAGGCTCGCGACGATTACTCGTCACGCTAACAGCCCTTTTTGCAGCGCTTTGCGGGCTGTATCTACTCATTGGCGGAGGCTGGCTGGTCGCGATTGGCGGCTCCTGGTACTACCCTATCGCTGGCCTTGTGATGCTCGGCGTCGCCTGGATGCTGTGGCGCAGTAAACGCGCCGCGCTTTGGCTATACGCCGCCCTGCTGCTCGGCACCATGATTTGGGGCGTCTGGGAAGTTGGTTTCGACTTCTGGGCGCTGACTCCGCGCAGCGATATTCTGGTCTTCTTCGGCATCTGGCTGATCCTGCCGTTTGTCTGGCGTCGCCTGGTCATTCCTGCCAGCGGCGCAGTTGCCGCACTGGTGGTGGCACTGCTGATTAGCGGTAGTATCCTGACCTGGGCCGGATTTAACGATCCGCAGGAAATCAACGGCACCTTAAGCGCCGATGCCACACCTGCGGAAGCTATCTCACCCGTTGCCGATCAGGACTGGCCTGCCTATGGTCGCAATCAGGAAGGTCAACGCTTTTCACCTCTGAAACAAATTAACGCCGATAACGTCCATAATCTGAAAGAAGCCTGGGTGTTCCGTACTGGCGATGTGAAGCAGCCGAACGATCCGGGCGAAATCACCAATGAAGTGACGCCGATTAAAGTGGGCGACACCCTTTACCTGTGTACCGCTCACCAGCGCCTGTTTGCGCTCGATGCCGCCAGCGGCAAAGAGAAATGGCATTACGATCCTGAGCTGAAAACTAACGAGTCTTTCCAGCACGTAACCTGCCGTGGCGTCTCTTATCATGAAGCCAAAGCAGAAACGGCTTCGCCGGAAGTGATGGCGGATTGCCCGCGTCGTATCATTCTTCCGGTCAATGATGGTCGCCTGATTGCGATTAACGCTGAAAACGGCAAGCTGTGCGAAACCTTCGCCAATAAAGGCGTGCTCAATCTGCAAAGCAATATGCCAGACACCAAACCGGGTCTGTATGAACCGACTTCGCCACCGATTATCACCGATAAAACCATCGTGATGGCAGGTTCAGTTACCGATAACTTCTCAACCCGCGAAACGTCTGGCGTGATCCGTGGTTTTGATGTCAACACCGGGGAGCTGCTGTGGGCTTTTGATCCGGGCGCGAAAGATCCGAACGCAATCCCGTCTGACGAACACACCTTTACCTTTAACTCGCCAAACTCGTGGGCACCAGCGGCCTATGACGCGAAGCTGGATCTGGTGTATCTGCCGATGGGCGTGACCACGCCGGATATCTGGGGCGGTAACCGCACACCGGAACAGGAACGTTATGCCAGCTCGATTCTGGCGCTGAATGCCACAACCGGGAAATTGGCGTGGAGCTACCAGACCGTTCACCACGACCTGTGGGATATGGATCTTCCGGCACAGCCGACGCTGGCGGACATCACCGTTAATGGTCAGAAAGTGCCAGTTATTTACGCTCCGGCGAAAACCGGCAACATTTTTGTGCTCGATCGTCGTAATGGCGAACTGGTGGTTCCGGCACCGGAAAAACCGGTTCCCCAAGGTGCTGCCAAAGGCGATTACGTTACCCCTACTCAACCATTCTCGGAACTGAGCTTCCGTCCGACGAAAGATTTGAGCGGTGCGGATATGTGGGGAGCCACCATGTTTGACCAACTGGTGTGCCGCGTGATGTTCCACCAGATGCGCTATGAAGGCATTTTCACGCCGCCATCTGAACAGGGCACGCTGGTCTTCCCGGGTAACCTGGGAATGTTTGAATGGGGCGGGATTTCCGTTGATCCAAATCGTGAAGTGGCAATTGCCAACCCAATGGCACTGCCGTTTGTTTCGAAACTGATCCCACGCGGTCCGGGTAACCCGATGGAGCAGCCGAAAGATGCCAAAGGCACGGGTACGGAATCCGGCATTCAGCCACAGTACGGTGTACCGTATGGTGTCACGCTCAACCCGTTCCTCTCACCATTTGGTCTGCCATGTAAACAGCCAGCATGGGGTTATATCTCGGCGCTGGATCTGAAAACTAATGAAGTGGTGTGGAAGAAACGTATTGGTACGCCGCAGGACAGTATGCCGTTCCCGATGCCTGTACCGGTGCCGTTCAATATGGGTATGCCGATGCTGGGCGGGCCAATCTCCACGGCGGGTAACGTGCTGTTTATCGCCGCTACGGCAGATAACTACCTGCGCGCTTACAACATGAGCAACGGTGAAAAACTGTGGCAGGGTCGTTTACCAGCGGGTGGTCAGGCGACGCCAATGACCTATGAAGTGAATGGTAAGCAGTATGTGGTGATCTCCGCAGGCGGTCACGGTTCATTTGGTACGAAGATGGGTGACTATATTGTGGCTTATGCGCTGCCGGATGATGTGAAGTAAGACTTGCTCAGATTGCTGACAACGTGCGCGTTGTTCATGCCGGATGCGGCGTGAACGCCTTATCCAGCCTACAAAATTGTGCAAAATCAATGGATTGCACAGGTAACGTAGGCCTGATAAGCGTAGCGCATCAGGCAGATTTGCGTTTGTCATCAGTTTAATGCCCGGAGAGATCCGGGCATATTCCCGAATACGGTCTTTTTATACCGTAAACCCTAACATCATCCCCGTATCTTCATGCTCCAGCAGATGGCAGTGCGCCATATAAGCACGTTCTTTCGGTGCGTCGTGATTAAACTTCACCAGCACTTCACTGACATTGCCTTCTACCTTAACGGTATCTTTCCAGCCCGCGCGATGAGCCGCTGGCGGTTTGCCATTTTCTGACAAGATACGGAACTGCGTGCCGTGAATATGGAACGGATGCAGCATCATGTCGCCCACGCCAGAGATAACCCAACGTTCGTACTGCCCTTTCGCCGCCGCAAACATCGGCTTATTCATATCAAACGCCTGACCGTTGATTTTATTGGCATGGTGGAAATCGAACTTCCCGCCGTGGTTCATATGATTCATATTGCCGTGCCCCATATGGCCCATCATCTGGCTGTGATCCATTCCGGCCATCGCCTGATCGCCATATTTCTCCATTAGCATCTGCATCCCCATCATATCGAGCATCGGGTCCATAGAAAGTTGCAGCTTGCGTACCGTCAGCCCTTCCAGCGAAGGTAACGCAGGCAGGCTACTTAATGTGTCTGGCAAAGCACCGGAAGCACTAATAGCAATCGGCTGAATCCGCATTACCGGATGAGGCTTATCAAACGGCGCAATCGCCATCCCCATCTGGCTGACCGGCAGCGTCACCAGGTCAAAGGGTTTGTTGTCGTTAACCTCCACCAGCACTTCAAAACGCTCGCCCATCAGCACCGGCAGCTCGTTCACCTTCACCGGTTCAGGTAGCAGACCACCGTCGCTGGCAATCACATAAAGCGGGCGATTGTCGCTGGTGGCGAAATTGAGCGAGCGGGCATTACAGCCATTGAGCAAACGCAGGCGCAGCCAACCACGCGGGGCAGCGTGTTGCGGGTAGATTGCACCGTTGGTCAGCAACGTATCGCCAAACCAGCCCACGGCGGCGGTCATCACATCCAGTTGATAATCAATCTGCCCGTCGGCGCTAAATTTCTTATCCTGAACGATCACCGGAACATCATCGATACCCCACTGTTTTGGCAGCATTAATTTCAGGATCTCGTCATCTTCAATCACCACCAGACCAGCCAGCCCCATCGCCACCTGTCGCCCGGTCTTGCCATGTTGATGTGGATGGAACCAGCAGGTAGCGGCAGGTTGATCAACGTTCAACGTCACCGAGCGCTTGCCACCTGGCGGAATAATTCCCTGTGGGCCGCCGTCGACTTCACCCGGTACTTCCAGCCCGTGCCAGTGCAACGTCGTCTCTTCCGTCAGTTGGTTATAGATATCAACCGTTACCGCTTTGCCGCGCTGTAATTTCACCGCCGGCCCCAGCAGATTGCCGTTATAGCCCCAGGTAGTTGCAGTTTTCTCGCCAAAGGTAGACTGACCTGCGCCAATAGTTAACTGAATGCGATTACGGGCATCGGTCGTGAGCAAATCAGGGATCGGTAACGTTGGGCGTTCCGCCGCAAAGACTGCACGGCTCCACAGTGGCAAGGCTGAAGCCACACCCAGTGCGACGGAATATTTCAAGAAATCACGACGTTGCATAGTTATTTCCTTATTCTTAAGCAGGCGAAACAAAATCAAACGTTGAGCATAGTCCTTCCCCTTACGGGAAGGTCAAGCCGCAGACACAATTTAATCGACAATAATGGTCGTCGCCTCGCTCGCAGTGTGCTAACGTTTATCTTCTTTAAGCCCCTGGTAGAAGCAATGAAGACGTTTTTCAGAACAGTGTTATTCGGCAGCCTGATGGCCGTTTGCGCAAACAGTTACGCGCTCAGTGAGTCTGAAGCCGAAGATATGGCCGATTTAACGGCAGTTTTTGTCTTTCTGAAGAACGATTGTGGTTACCAGAACTTACCTAACGGGCAAATTCGTCGCGCACTGGTCTTTTTCGCCCAGCAAAACCAGTGGGATCTCAGTAATTACGACACCTTCGACATGAAAGCTCTCGGTGAAGACAGCTACCGCGATCTCAGCGGCATTGGCATTCCCGTCGCTAAAAAGTGCAAGGCCCTGGCTCGCGATTCCTTAAGCCTGCTTGCCTACGTCAAATAATCCCTGATACCTTTTTGTAGAAATATTGACCGTGCATCCGCGGTCAATGTTAGCTATTATGTTGCGCCCTTTTTTTACGGGTGTTAACAAAGGAGGTATCAACCCATGGCCGAAAAAAAACAGTGGCATGAAACGCTACACGACCAGTTTGGGCAGTACTTTGCGGTAGATAACGTTCTGTATCATGAAAAGACCGATCACCAGGATCTGATCATTTTTGAGAACGCTGCATTTGGTCGCGTAATGGCGCTGGATGGCGTAGTACAAACCACCGAGCGCGACGAGTTTATCTATCATGAGATGATGACCCATGTTCCGCTACTGGCCCACGGTCACGCGAAACATGTGCTGATTATCGGCGGCGGCGACGGTGCCATGCTGCGTGAAGTAACCCGACATAAAAACGTTGAGTCAATCACGATGGTGGAAATCGATGCGGGTGTCGTGTCGTTCTGCCGTCAGTATCTACCCAACCATAACGCCGGTAGCTACGACGATCCGCGCTTTAAGCTGGTGATCGACGATGGCGTCAATTTCGTTAATCAAACCAGCCAGACCTTTGATGTCATTATCTCCGACTGCACCGATCCTATCGGTCCCGGCGAAAGCCTTTTCACTTCGGCATTTTATGAAGGCTGCAAACGTTGCCTGAATCCTGGCGGTATCTTCGTCGCACAAAACGGCGTCTGCTTTTTACAGCAGGAAGAAGCCATCGACAGCCATCGCAAACTCAGCCATTACTTCAGCGACGTTGGCTTTTATCAGGCGGCGATCCCGACCTATTACGGCGGTATCATGACTTTTGCATGGGCGACAGATAACGACGCCTTACGCCATCTCTCAACCGAAATTATTCAGGCGCGTTTTCTCGCCTCTGGCCTGAAATGCCGTTATTACAATCCGGCAGTCCATACGGCAGCTTTTGCCTTACCCCAGTATCTGCAAGACGCACTGGCTTCACAGCCGTCCTAAGGAGAAGATAAGAAATTGAAAAAACTGAAACTGCATGGCTTTAATAATCTGACCAAAAGTCTGAGTTTTTGTATTTACGATATCTGCTACGCCAAAACTGCCGAAGAGCGCGACGGTTATATTGCTTATATCGATGAACTCTATAATGCCAACCGTCTGACCGAAATCCTGTCAGAAACCTGTTCCATTATCGGGGCTAATATTCTTAACATCGCCCGCCAGGATTACGAACCACAGGGTGCCAGCGTCACTATTCTGGTGAGTGAAGAACCGGTTGACCCGAAACTCATCGACAAAACAGAACACCCCGGCCCACTGCCAGAAACGGTCGTTGCCCATCTCGATAAAAGTCATATTTGCGTACATACCTACCCGGAAAGTCATCCTGAAGGCGGTTTATGTACCTTCCGCGCCGATATTGAAGTCTCTACCTGCGGCGTGATTTCTCCGCTGAAGGCGCTGAATTACCTGATCCACCAGCTTGAGTCCGATATCGTAACCATTGATTATCGCGTGCGCGGTTTTACCCGCGACATTAACGGTATGAAGCACTTTATCGACCATGAGATTAATTCGATTCAGAACTTTATGTCTGACGATATGAAGGCGCTGTATGACATGGTGGATGTAAACGTCTATCAGGAAAATATCTTCCATACCAAGATGTTGCTTAAAGAGTTCGACCTTAAGCACTACATGTTCCACACCAAACCGGAAGATTTAACCGACAGCGAGCGCCAGGAAATTACCGCTGCGCTGTGGAAAGAAATGCGCGAGATTTATTACGGGCGCAATATGCCAGCTGTTTAACGGCTCTGGCGGAGCTCCCAGGCTCCGCCAGATTTATTTACTTCTGCTGCACGAAATTGCGGTAAGCCGCCACGACCTGCAGAAAATCCTCAACGCCGCATAGCGACAGGCTTTCTTCGTCGTAGTAGTTCATCCCCTCTTCCATTTCATCGCCAGCGAATTCCAGTTGATTGGCGCGAACCATCACCTCTTCGCCGTCCATCCACAGGGTGTATTCATGCCCTGCCCGTTGCCAGGACCGTTCGCTACCTTTCAGTGCGTGCGCTGCTTGTTCCACTTCATCAAGCAAGGCCAGGTTTTCTTTCACCTCTTCATTAAACCAGTGCCCGACCACTTCATGCCCCATGGACATACGCACCTTTACCACTCCGGTAATATCGCGCAGAAATTCGTAATCCATAGTGTGTTCCTCTGCTCCCGGCAATGCACCGAAATCGCATTGCGCCATTGATGTAATTATCGCAGCCTTACCGGAGAAAAACAGCGGAACGGCGATGGTTTAGAAATAAAAAAATGCCCGGGAATCTCATTCACCGGGCATTGTGTCGTTTATGCGCAGCGCGTGCGCTGACTTTTTAAACCGCAGTCTGGAAAATCACCCCATCGGCTTTCTCGGTGTACTGAGAAAGCTGGTTGAAGTTCAGGTAACGGTAAGTATCAACGGCAGTTTTATCCACCTGTGCCACGTAGGTCTGGTACTCTTCCGGCGTCGGCAGTTTGCCAATCAGCGCCGCAACAGCAGCCAGTTCCGCAGAAGCCAGGAAGACATTCGCGCCAGTACCCAGACGGTTCGGGAAGTTACGGGTAGAGGTGGAAACCACCGTTGCACCGTCCGCCACACGCGCCTGGTTACCCATACACAGGGAACAGCCAGGGATCTCGATACGCGCACCACTCTTACCGAAGACGCTGTAGTAGCCTTCTTCGGTCAACTGTGCGGCGTCCATACGGGTTGGCGGTGCCACCCACAGGCGGGTCGGCAACTGACCTTTGTGCGCATCCAGCAGTTTACCTGCGGCACGGAAGTGACCGATGTTAGTCATGCAAGAACCGATAAACACTTCGTCGATCTTCTCGCCCTGTACCGCAGACAGCGGACGTGCGTCGTCCGGGTCGTTCGGAGCACAGAGGATTGGCTCTTTAATATCCGCCAGATCGATGTCGATCACTGCCGCGTATTCCGCATCTGCATCGGCTTCCAGCAGCTCAGGATTCGCCAGCCATTTTTCCATGCCCTGAATACGACGTTCCAGGGTACGACGATCGCCGTAACCTTCCGCGATCATCCACTTCAGCAGGACGATGTTGGAGTTCAGGTATTCGATGATTGGTTCTTTGTTCAGCTTGATGGTACAACCGGCAGCAGAACGCTCGGCGGACGCATCGGTCAGCTCAAAGGCCTGCTCAACTTTCAGATCCGGCAGACCTTCAATTTCTAGGATGCGGCCAGAGAAGATGTTTTTCTTGCCTTTCTTCTCAACGGTCAGCAGACCTTGTTTGATCGCATACAGCGGAATGGCGTGTACCAGATCGCGCAGGGTGATGCCCGGCTGCATTTTGCCTTTGAAGCGCACCAGAACGGATTCCGGCATATCCAGCGGCATTACGCCTGTTGCGGCTGCAAATGCCACCAGACCAGAACCCGCCGGGAAAGAGATACCGATCGGGAAACGGGTATGGGAGTCACCACCGGTACCGACGGTATCCGGCAGCAGCATACGGTTCAGCCAGGAGTGGATTACGCCGTCACCCGGACGCAGCGACACACCGCCACGGTTCATAATGAAGTCCGGCAGCGTGTGGTGCGTGTTCACGTCAACTGGCTTCGGATACGCCGCGGTGTGGCAGAAAGACTGCATCACCAGGTCAGCCGAGAAGCCCAGGCACGCCAGGTCTTTCAGTTCATCACGGGTCATCGGGCCTGTGGTGTCCTGAGAGCCTACAGAAGTCATTTTCGGTTCACAGTACGCGCCCGGACGAATGCCTTTCACGCCACAGGCACGGCCTACCATTTTCTGCGCCAGCGAGAAGCCGCGATCGCTCTCAGCGACATCTTTCGCCTGACGGAACACATCACTGTGCGGCAGACCAAGTGCTTCACGCGCTTTGGTGGTCAGGCCACGCCCGATAATCAGCGGAATACGACCACCGGCACGCACTTCATCAATCAGCACGTCGGTTTTCAGTTCGAAGGTCGCCAGCAGTTCGCCGGTTTCGTGGTTACGTACTTCACCTTTGTACGGGTAAACGTCAATTACGTCGCCCATGTTCAGGTTAGAGACATCCACTTCGATTGGCAGCGCACCCGCATCTTCCATCGTGTTAAAGAAGATGGGTGCAATTTTACCGCCGAGGCACAAACCACCGCCGCGTTTGTTCGGCACATGTGGAATATCATCGCCCATAAACCACAGAACGGAGTTCGTGGCGGATTTACGCGATGAACCCGTACCCACAACGTCACCGACGTACGCCAGCGGGAAACCTTTCTGTTGCAGAGCTTCAATCTGTTTGATCGGGCCAACAACACCTGGCTGGTCTGGCTCAATACCTTCACGGGCGTTTTTCAGCATCGCCAGCGCGTGCAATGGGATATCCGGGCGTGACCACGCATCCGGTGCCGGAGAAAGGTCATCGGTGTTGGTTTCGCCAGTGACTTTGAAGACGGTAACGGTCAGTTTTTCAGCCAGCGCCGGGCGATTCAGGAACCATTCGGCATCAGCCCAGGACTGCATAACCTGCTTCGCATATTCGTTGCCTGCTTTCGCTTTCTCTTCTACGTCATAGAAGTTATCGAACATCAGTAGTGTGTGAGAAAGTGCTTTGGCAGCGATCGGTGCCAGTTTGGCATCATCCAGCGCATCGATCAGCGGATGAATGTTGTAACCACCCTGCATAGTACCCAGCAGTTCGATGGCTTTTTCCGGAGTCAGCAGTGGGGATTTGGCTTCGCCTTTGGCGACAGCAGCCAGGAAGCCTGCTTTAACATAGGCGGCTTCATCGACGCCTGGGGGAACACGGTTGGTTAACAGATCTAACAGGAATTCTTCTTCGCCCGCGGGCGGGTTTTTCAGCAGCTCTACAAGCGCGGCCATTTGGTTTGCATCCAGGGGTTTGGGCGCAATCCCCTCAGCGGCACGCTCAGCTACGTGCTTACGGTATTCTTCTAGCACGACGGTTCTCCTCGCTCTCATTGTCATAGTGCGGCAGGCGATTCTCTTCACGCTCCTGTGAGACAGCAGTTTGTAGGGTAAATGCCCAGTACCGCAACGGGCAGAATAGCAGGATTTTGACGACGTGTTAATCTGTTTACAAAAAAGCAACATAAAAAAGTGGCTGAATCGTTAAGGATGGTCTAGAGATTGTTTCCCTCCGTAAAAACTTCGTTAATTCGCATGGTGATAATCACCTTTCTCAACGAATCCCAAGATTAGTCAAAATTTAAACTACCGCCTCTTTATACTCGGATTCACAGCACCTGCGGGTGGCAGTTCGCCGACCATTGCGATTTCCTTGAGATCCGAATTATGAAAATGACTTTGCCGTTTAAACCCCATGTGCTGGCGCTAATTTGCAGTGCCGGGCTTTGTGCCGCCTCTGCCGGGCTATATATAAAAAGCCGCACAGTGGAAGCGCCTGTGGAAACGCAATCGACACAACTGGCTGTGTCTGACGCTGCCGCAGTTACGCTTCCTGCAACGGTTTCCGCACCTCCCGTAACACCCGCCGTCGTCAAATCCGCATTCAGCACTGCACAAATAGATCAATGGGTCGCGCCCGTCGCGCTGTATCCCGACGCCCTACTTTCGCAGGTGCTGATGGCATCAACCTATCCGACAAACGTTGCTCAAGCAGTGCAATGGTCGCACGATAATCCACTTAAACAAGGCGATGCTGCTATTCAGGCGGTATCTGACCAGCCGTGGGACGCCAGCGTTAAATCACTGGTAGCCTTTCCACAGTTGATGGCGTTGATGGGCGAAAACCCGCAATGGGTGCAAAACCTGGGCGATGCTTTTCTGGCGCAGCCGCAGGACGTGATGGACTCGGTACAGCGATTGCGGCAACTGGCGCAACAAACCGGCTCGCTGAAGTCATCAACCGAACAGAAAGTTATTACCACAACGAAGAAAACTGTACCGGTAACACAGACAGTCACGGCTCCCGTCATACCATCCAATACCGTTTTAACTGCCAACCACGTCATTACAGAGCCGGCAACAACCGTCATTTCTATTGAGCCCGCCAATCCTGATGTGGTCTATATTCCCAACTACAACCCAACCGTGGTTTACGGGAACTGGGCCAATACTGCGTATCCGCCGGTTTATCTGCCACCACCAGCCGGAGAACCGTTTGTTGACAGCTTTGTACGCGGATTCGGCTATAGCATGGGCGTTGCTACCACGTACGCACTATTCAGCAGCATCGACTGGGATGACGACGATCATGACCATCATCATCATGACGATGATGATTATCATCACCACGATGGCGGTCATCGTGACGGTAATGACTGGCAACACAACGGCGACAACATCAATATCGACGTCAACAATTTCAACCGTATCACCGGTGAGCATCTTACTGATAAGAATATGGCATGGCGGCACAATCCAAACTACCGTAATGGTGTGCCCTATCATGATCAGGATATGGCAAAGCGGTTTCATCAAACTGATGTCAACGGCGGAATGAGTGCCACGCAGCTACCTGCTCCAACACGCGACAGCCAGCGTCAGGCGGCAGCAAGTCAGTTTCAGCAACGAACACACGCCGCCCCCGTCATTACACGAGATACCCAACGTCAGGCAGCGGCACAGCGGTTTAATGAAGCTGAACACTATGGGAGCTATGACGACTTCCGCGACTTCAGCCGTCGCCAACCACTGACCCAGCAACAAAAGGACGCCGCTCGTCAGCGTTATCAGTCAGCTTCTCCTGAGCAGCGCCAGGCAGTTCACGAGAAAATGCAGACTAACCCGCAGAACCAGCAGCGAAGAGAGGCAGCGCGTGAGCGCATTCAGCCCGCCTCGCCTGAGCAGCGCCAGGCAGTCCGCGAGAAAATGCAGACTAACCCACAGATCCAGCAGCGAAGAGACGCAGCGCGTGAGCGTATTCAGTCAGCCTCGCCTGAGCAGCGCCAGGTGTTTAAGGAAAAAGTACAGCAGCGCCCACTGAACCAACAGCAACGTGATAACGCCCGCCAGCGTGTTCAATCAGCATCACCTGAACAACGTCAGGTTTTTCGGGAGAAAGTTCAGGAGAGCCGCCCACAACGTCTAAACGACAGTAACCATACTGCCAGGCTGAATAACGAGCAACGGTCAGCAGTACGCGAACGTCTCTCTGAGCGCGGAGCAAGGCGACTGGAAAGGTAAATTACAGGCGTAAAAAAAGCGGCGTGGTTAGCCGCTTTTTTAATTGCCGGATGTTCCGGCAAACGAAAAATTACTTCTTCTTCGCTTTCGGGTTCGGCAGGTCAGTAATGCTACCTTCGAACACTTCTGCCGCCAGGCCCACAGACTCGTGCAGAGTCGGGTGCGCGTGGATGGTCAGTGCGATGTCTTCAGCATCACAACCCATTTCAATTGCCAGGCCGATTTCACCCAGCAGCTCGCCGCCGTTAGTACCGACAATCGCACCACCGATCACACGGTGAGATTCTTTGTCGAAAATCAGCTTGGTCATACCGTCTGCGCAGTCGGAAGCGATAGCACGACCAGAAGCAGCCCACGGGAAGGTGGCGGTTTCATAGCTGATGCCTTTCTCTTTCGCTTCTTTCTCAGTCAGACCTACCCATGCAACTTCTGGTTCGGTATAGGCGATGGACGGGATAACTTTCGGATCGAAGTAGTGTTTCTTACCGGCGATAACTTCAGCGGCAACGTGACCTTCGTGAACACCTTTGTGTGCCAGCATCGGCTGACCGACGATATCGCCGATAGCAAAGATGTGCGGTACGTTGGTACGCAGCTGTTTGTCAACGCGGATGAAACCACGGTCGTCAACTTCCACGCCAGCTTTGCCTGCGTCGAGGTTTTTACCGTTCGGCACACGACCAATCGCTACCAGCACGGCGTCGTAACGCTGCGGTTCAGCTGGTGCTTTTTTGCCTTCCATCGTCACATAAATACCGTCTTCTTTCGCTTCAACGGCGGTAACTTTGGTTTCCAGCATCAGGTTGAATTTCTTGCTGATACGCTTGGTGAAGACTTTAACGATGTCTTTGTCAGCTGCCGGGATAACCTGGTCGAACATTTCAACCACGTCAATCTGTGAACCCAGCGCGTGGTAAACGGTGCCCATTTCCAGACCGATGATACCGCCACCCATTACCAGCAGGCGTTCTGGTACTTCTTTCAGTTCCAGCGCGTCAGTAGAGTCCCAGATACGCGGATCTTCATGCGGAATAAACGGCAGTTGAATCGGGCGAGAACCCGCTGCAATGATCGCGTTGTCGAAGTTGATCACGGTTTTACCGTTCTCACCTTCAACTTCCAGGGTGTTAGCCCCGGTAAATTTACCCAGACCGTTGACCACTTTGACTTTGCGGCCTTTCGCCATACCAGCCAGACCACCGGTCAGCTGATTGATCACTTTCTCTTTCCAGGTACGAATCTTGTCGATATCGGTTTTCGGTTCGCCGAAGACGATACCGTGTTCAGCCAGCGCTTTGGCTTCTTCGATAACTTTTGCTACGTGCAGCAGTGCTTTAGAAGGGATACAGCCGACGTTCAGGCAAACACCGCCAAGGGTGTTGTAACGTTCTACGATTACGGTTTCCAGACCTAAATCAGCGCAACGGAAGGCAGCGGAGTAACCTGCGGGGCCTGCCCCAAGTACCACGACCTGAGTTTTGATTTCAGTACTCATCATGACCTCTATATATTTATCTCCGGCGGGTCTGACGTTTTTTTTATGACGCCCATTATCCACCGGGTCGTTCTATCCGTCGGTATTTTACAAAATTGTTAACAATTTTTAAACAACAAACGGCAACCGATTTGTCTATTCGCTAATAACCTCAATACATTCATGAGATTACCAGAAAAAAGCCGGCCGTTGGGCCGGCTCTTTTACTTACATCACCAGACGGCGAATGTCAGACAGCGTGTTGTTAATGATGGTAATGAAACGGGCACCATCAGCACCGTCGATCACGCGGTGGTCGAAGGAGAGAGAAATCGGCAGCATCAGACGCGGCACGAACTCTTTACCATTCCACACCGGCTCCATCGCGGACTTGGAAACGCCGAGGATAGCCACTTCCGGCGCGTTCACAATCGGCGCGAAGTGGGTAGTACCCAGGCCGCCGATGCTGGAGATGGTGAAGCAACCGCCCTGCATTTCGCCCGCAGTCAGCTTACCGTCACGCGCTTTCTTAGAAATAGTCATCAGCTCGCGAGACAGTTCGATGATGCCTTTCTTGTTGACGTCTTTGAATACCGGAACAACCAGACCGTTCGGGGTATCCACCGCCACACCGATGTTGATGTATTTCTTCAGGGTCAGACGCTGACCGTCTTCCGACAGCGAACTGTTGAAGCGAGGCATCTGCTCAAGCGCTGCAGCAACGGCTTTCATGATGAAGACAACCGGGGTGATCTTCACATCCAGCTTACGTTTCGCCGCTTCTTCGTTCTGCTGTTTACGGAACGCTTCCAGCTCGGTGATATCGGTTTTGTCGAAGTGAGTAACATGCGGGATCATCACCCAGTTACGGCTCAGGTTCGCACCAGAAATTTTCTGGATACGGCCCAGTTCCACTTCTTCGATTTCACCAAACTTGCTGAAGTCCACCTTCGGCCACGGCAGCATGCCAGGGATACCGCCAGTCGCTGCCGGAGCTGCTTCTGCACGTTTGATAGCTTCTTTCACGTAAGCCTGAACGTCTTCGCGCAGGATACGACCTTTACGGCCAGTGCCCTTCACTTTCGCAAGGTTAACGCCAAACTCGCGTGCCAGACGGCGGATCAGCGGGGTCGCGTGAACGTAAGCGTCATTTTCAGCAAATTCAGATTTGCCTTCCGCTTTCGCAGCCGGTGCTGCTGCCGGGGCTTCAGCTTTTGCTGCCGGAGCCGGCGCTGCTGCTTCCTGTTTCGCAGGAGCTGCCGCAGGCGCTGCGCCTTCAACTTCGAAGATCATAATCAGCGAGCCAGTTTTCACTTTATCGCCAACGTTGACTTTCAGTTCCTTCACGACGCCTGCAAACGGAGCCGGAACTTCCATAGAAGCTTTATCGCCTTCTACGGTGATCAGCGACTGCTCAGCTTCAACTTTGTCGCCAACTTTCACCAGGATTTCGGTCACTTCAACTTCGTCGCTGCCGATATCCGGAACGTTAACGTCTTTTGCCGCGGCAGCCTCGGGGACTGCTGCCGGAGCTGCTTCTTTCTTCTCTTCTGCCTGAGCAGGTGCAGCGTCTGCTGCACCGTCGGCGGAATCGAAAATCATAATCAGTGCGCCGGTCTGAGTTTTATCGCCAACAGAGACTTTGATCTCTTTAACGATACCCGCCTGCGGAGACGGAACTTCCATAGAAGCTTTGTCGCCTTCTACGGTGATCAGCGACTGTTCGGCTTCAACTTTGTCGCCCACTTTGACCAGGATCTCGGTGATTTCAACTTCATCAGCCCCGATGTCCGGTACTTTGATTTCGATAGCCATTATTCTTTTACCTCTTACGCCAGACGCGGGTTAACTTTATCTGCATCGATGTTGAATTTGGCGATTGCGTCAGCAACCACTTTCTTATCGATTTCGCCACGTTTAGCCAGTTCGCCCAGCGCCGCAACCACGACATAAGAAGCATCAACTTCGAAGTGGTGACGCAGGTTCTCACGGCTGTCGGAACGACCGAAGCCATCAGTACCCAGTACGCGGTAGTCGTCAGCCGGTACGTAAGTACGGACCTGCTCAGCGAACAGTTTCATATAGTCGGTAGATGCCACAGCCGGAGCGTCGTTCATCACCTGAGCGATATACGGAACGCGCGGAGTTTCCAGCGGATGCAGCATGTTCCAGCGTTCACAATCCTGACCATCACGCGCCAGTTCGGTGAAGGAGGTCACGCTATAAACGTCAGAACCTACGCCGTAATCTTTCGCCAGGATCTCTGCCGCTTCACGGACGTGACGCAGGATAGAACCGGAGCCCAGCAGCTGAACTTTACCTTTGCTACCTTCAATGGTTTCGAGTTTGTAGATACCTTTACGGATACCTTCCTCAGCACCTTCCGGCATTGCCGGCATGTGGTAGTTTTCGTTCAGCGTGGTGATGTAGTAGTAAACGTTCTCTTGTTTTTCACCGTACATACGCTCCAGACCGTCATGCATAATGACAGCAACTTCGTAAGCGTAAGCCGGGTCGTAAGAGATACAGTTCGGAATAGTCAGCGACTGAATGTGGCTGTGACCATCTTCGTGCTGCAGACCTTCACCGTTCAGGGTGGTACGACCGGAAGTACCGCCGATCAGGAAGCCACGCGCTTGCTGGTCGCCAGCCGCCCAGCACAGATCGCCGATACGCTGGAAGCCGAACATCGAGTAATAGATGTAGAACGGAATCATCGGCAGATTGTTGGTGCTGTAAGAGGTCGCCGCTGCCAGCCAGGAACAACCTGCGCCCAGCTCGTTGATCCCTTCCTGCAGAATCTGACCTTTCTCGTCTTCTTTATAGTAAGCAACCTGCTCGCGGTCCTGCGGGGTGTACTGCTGACCGTTCGGGCTGTAAATACCAATCTGACGGAACAGACCTTCCATACCGAAAGTACGCGCTTCGTCGGCGATGATCGGTACCAGACGATCTTTGATCGACTTGTTCTTCAGCATCACGTTCAGGGCACGAACGAAAGCGATAGTGGTAGAGATCTCTTTGCTCTGCTCTTCCAGCAGCGCGCCGAAGTCTTGCAGGCTCGGCAGCTCAAGCTTCTCGGTGAAGTTCGGCTGACGGCTTGGCAGATAACCGTGCAGTTTCTGACGCTGTGCGTGCAGATAGGTATGCTCTTCAGAACCTTCCGGGAAGGTGATGTACGGCAGTTTTTCGATATCTGCATCAGACACCGGCACATTGAAACGGTCGCGGATGTGACGCACACCGTCCATGTTCATTTTCTTAACCTGGTGCGCGATGTTTTTACCTTCAGCCGCGTCGCCCATGCCGTAACCTTTAATGGTATGAGCAAGGATTACCGTCGCTTTGCCTTTGGTTTCCTGCGCTTTCTTGAATGCAGCGTAGATTTTCTTCGGATCGTGACCACCACGGTTCAGTGCCCAGATCTGCTCGTCAGTCCAGTCTGCAACCAGTGCTGCGGTTTCAGGATATTTACCGAAGAAGTGTTCACGAACGTACGCACCATCTTTCGATTTGAAGGTCTGGTAGTCGCCGTCAACGGTTTCGTTCATCAGCTGGATCAGTTTACCGCTGGTATCTTTACGCAGCAGTTCATCCCAACGGCTACCCCACATCACTTTGATCACGTTCCAGCCAGCACCTTCGAAGATACCTTCCAGTTCGTTGATGATCTTGCCGTTACCGGTGACCGGGCCGTCAAGACGCTGCAGGTTACAGTTGATAACGAAGACCAGGTTATCCAGTTTTTCACGGGTAGCGATGGTGATCGCACCTTTGGATTCCGGTTCGTCCATTTCACCGTCGCCGAGGAACGCGTAAACGGTCTGTTTAGAGGTATCTTTCAGGCCACGGTGTTCCAGATATTTCAGGAATTTAGCCTGGTAAATAGCACCAATCGGACCCAGACCCATAGATACGGTCGGGAACTGCCAGAATTCCGGCATCAATTTCGGGTGCGGATAGGAAGAGAGGCCATTGCCGTGAACTTCCTGACGGAAGTTATCCAGCTGCTCTTGAGTCAGACGACCTTCCAGGAAAGCACGAGCGTACACGCCCGGGGAGATGTGGCCCTGGAAGTAAACCAGGTCGCCGCCATCCTGCTCGTTGCGTGCACGGAAGAAGTGGTTAAAGCACACATCATAAATGGTTGCGGAAGACTGGAAGGACGCCATGTGGCCGCCCAGTTCGAGGTCTTTTTTCGACGCACGCAGAACCGTCATGATGGCGTTCCAGCGGATAGCTGAACGAATACGGCGTTCCAGTTCCAGATTACCCGGATACTCCGGTTGTTCTTCAACGGGGATGGTGTTGATGTAGTTGCTGATACCGGTGCCTGCGGCTACGTTGACACCGCCTTTGCGGGCTTCAGCAAGCAGTTGGTCGATCAGATACTGAGCACGCTCAACACCTTCTTCACGGATGACCGATTCGATCGCCTGGAGCCAGTCGCGAGTTTCGATCGGATCCACGTCATTTGGGAAACGTTCTGACATGGGTTATTCCTTATCTATCTAATAACGTTGAGTTTTCTGGAACCTGTCCCATTGAACTCTCGCCGGAAAGCTCAATAAGACAGGTTCTACGTTTAGTTGCCGCGCTTTTATATGCGCTTGATTTACAACATCTTCTGGATAATTTTTACCAGAAAAATCACTAATTCTTTCGTTGCTCCAGACGACGCAGAGAACGCTCACGGCGGCTTTCTTCACGGCTTCTGTCGAGCAAAATTTCTTCGATAAAGGCCAGATGGCGATGCGATGCTTCGCGCGCTTCTTCCGGCTTACCGGCCATAATCGCTTCAAATATGCGGGTGCGGTGACTACTCACCAGCGGCAGCATCTCGCGACGCGAATAGAGCAATTCGAAGTTCTGGCGGACATTCTGGGCCAACATCGGCTCCATACACCTTAGCAGATGAAGCAGAACCACATTGTGGGCCGCTTCGGTGACGGCAATCTGATACTGGAGTACGGCGTTTGATTCCGCGTCCAGATCGCCAGACTGCTGCGCCAGTTCTATGGCGTGGTGGAGTTCACGGATGCGTTCCTTGTCTTCATCGGTACTACGCAGCGCGGCGTAATAAGCGGCGATACCTTCCAGGGCGTGTCGTGTTTCGAGCAAGTCATACTGTGATTCAGGATGGTCGGAGAGCAGCTCCACCAGCGGATCGCTGAAGCTTTGCCATAGGCTGCTCTGGACAAAAGTGCCGCCACCCTGGCGACGAAGCAACAAGCCCTTCGCTTCGAGACGTTGAATCGCCTCACGCAATGAGGGACGGGAGACGTCAAACTGTTTTGCCAGTTCGCGTTCCGGTGGGAGTTTTTCGCCCGGGCGGAGAGTGCCTTCGAGGATCAAAAACTCCAGTTGCTGCTCAATCACATCGGAGAGTTTTGGTTGGCGGATTTTGCTGTAGGCCATGAGTTCCTGTCTTAAGCCACTTGCCGAAGTCAATTGGTCTTACCAATTTCATGTCTGTGACGCTAAAGTAACAAAGTATTCACCTTATGTCCATACAGGTTTTGATTGAAATCATGAAACTGTGCACATTTTAACAACTTGACATATATAACGTTTCAAAGTTGTAACTATGCACAAATGTAGACTTTACGTAGGAAAGGGATTTTTTAACGATTATTAAACTATAAAAATCCGAATTGAACCGATTCACTTACCAATTTTGTGATTTTTAATTCAATTAAAACGAATTTAAATTCATTCTGCATATTGAGAGGGGTTGAGGCTGAGCTTTACAAACGGTTTCTTTTTAAGCAACTCATCTTCAACCATGCATAAAGCGGGTGCATTCGCTGCCGCATACCATTATTCTTGATCTGACGGAAGTCTTTTTGTAACTATTCAAACTTCTTTGATGTAAACAAATTAATACAACAAACGGAATTGCAAACTTACACACGCATCACTGCGTAGATCAAAAAAACAATCACCGCACGAGGTTTCATGATGGAAGGTCAACAGCACGGCGAGCAGCTAAAGCGCGGCCTTAAAAACCGCCATATTCAGCTTATCGCGCTGGGTGGCGCGATAGGGACAGGGTTATTCCTGGGTAGCGCCTCCGTAATACAGTCCGCAGGGCCAGGGATTATCCTGGGTTACGCCATTGCTGGTTTTATCGCCTTTCTGATCATGCGTCAGCTGGGTGAAATGGTGGTCGAAGAACCTGTCGCAGGCTCCTTTAGCCACTTTGCTTATAAATACTGGGGCAGCTTTGCTGGCTTCGCTTCTGGCTGGAACTACTGGGTACTGTACGTTTTAGTTGCCATGGCAGAGCTGACTGCTGTGGGTAAATACATTCAGTTCTGGTATCCGGAAATCCCAACCTGGGTTTCTGCCGCCGTGTTCTTTGTGGTGATTAACGCCATCAACCTGACCAACGTAACAGTGTTTGGTGAGATGGAGTTCTGGTTTGCCATTATCAAAGTTATTGCGGTAGTAGCGATGATCATCTTCGGCGGCTGGCTGCTGTTCAGTGGTAACGGCGGTCCGCAGGCAAGCGTTAGCAACCTGTGGGATCAGGGCGGTTTCCTGCCGCACGGCTTCACCGGGCTGGTGATGATGATGGCGATTATCATGTTCTCGTTCGGTGGTCTGGAACTGGTGGGGATCACCGCAGCAGAAGCTGATAACCCGGAGCAAAGTATCCCGAAAGCAACTAACCAGGTTATCTACCGCATCCTGATTTTCTATATTGGTTCGTTAGCCGTTCTGCTCTCACTGATGCCGTGGACCCGCGTTACCGCCGATACCAGTCCGTTTGTGCTGATCTTCCACGAGTTAGGCGATACCTTTGTGGCGAATGCGCTGAACATCGTGGTACTGACTGCGGCGCTCTCCGTGTACAACAGCTGCGTATATTGCAACAGCCGTATGCTGTTTGGTCTGGCACAACAGGGTAACGCGCCAAAAGCGCTGGCGTCTGTCGATAAACGCGGCGTACCGGTTAACACCATTCTGGTGTCTGCGCTGGTTACAGCATTGTGCGTATTGATTAACTATCTTGCTCCGGAATCCGCATTTGGCCTGTTAATGGCACTGGTGGTATCCGCACTGGTGATCAACTGGGCGATGATCAGTCTGGCGCATATGAAGTTCCGTCGCGCCAAGCAGGAACAAGGCGTGGTAACTCGCTTCCCTGCTCTGCTTTATCCGCTGGGTAACTGGATCTGCCTGCTGTTTATGGCGGTGGTACTGGTGATTATGCTGATGACCCCAGGAATGGCGATTTCGGTATACCTGATCCCGGTATGGCTGGTGGTGTTAGGTATCGGCTATCTGTTTAAAGAGAAAACCGCAAAAGCCGTAAAAGCACATTAATCTCTCTACGCCCTCACCCGTACAGGGTGAGGGCAATAATCTTTACACCAACGCCCCGTAAATCGTCAGTAGCGCAATCACCACCACGACCACGAACGAGGTTTTCTTCGCCATTGAAACCGCTGCCTTCGGCGTCTCCACCTTATCGACATGCGGTTCACGCGCCAGAGAGAACTGCGCCAGACGCGTTAATACCTGATATTGCGAAGTACGGAAATCACCCAGCGAAGCAAACCAGGCCGGTAACGCTTTCTCACCATGACCGATCAAGGCATATACCACACCTGCAAGACGAACCGGCACCCAATCCAGTACATGAAGCACTGCATCAATGCCGGACTGTAAACGATGATGCGGCGTCTGGTATCGCGCCAGCCAGTATTGCCATGCACGCAAAAACGCATACCCCATCAGCGTAACGGGTCCCCAGGTTCCCCCCACAATCAGCCAGAACAGCGGTGCAAGATAAAAACGAAAGTTAATCCACAGCAATGCATTTTGCAGCTCACGCAAATACTCACGTTCATCGCAGCCTGCCGGGACGCCGTGAATCATGGTGAGTTCGCCAGCCATCGTGGCACGGGCATGGCTATCATTACGTGAAGCAGCTGTCAGATAAGCATGATAATGAAGACGAACTTTACCTGCGCCAATACACAGCAAACCAATCAGCAGCCACACCAGCAGCGTGGGAACGTTGAACAATACTCCCTGCAATGCGCGTAACAGTAAAAAAGTCACGCCCATCGCAATAATGGTCATGCCTAACGTGCGCCCGAGAGAAAAATGTTTCACCCGCCGAAAGAACGCTTCAAGACGATGATCAAGCTGCCAGTGCTCGCCCAACTTAAACAGGCGCTCGAAAATTAACACCAGTAAGGTTGTAAATAGCGTCATGTTGTCTCCTTGCTGACCAGCGCACGAAACCGTGCCCAATCAAATGCAGGACCGGGATCGGTTTTCCGATCCGGCGCAATATCACAATGGCCCGTCATGTTATTAGCGATATCCGGATAGCAATCAATCAGTGCCCGCGTAACCGCCGCAAGCTGTTGATACTGCGCATCGGTATACGCCAGCGTATCGGTGCCTTCAAGCTCAATCCCAATAGAAAAATCATTGCAGCGTTCGCGCCCCTGATACTGAGAGACTCCCGCATGCCATGCACGTTTATCGAAAGGAACATACTGGACTATTTCACCATCACGGCGAATCAAACAGTGAGCGGAGACGCGCAAATGGGCGATCTCAGCAAAGAAAGGATGTGCCTGCGGATCAATAGTTCCAGTGAATAATGCGTCGATCCACGGACCGCCAAACTCGCCTGGCGGCAGGCTAATATTGTGCACCACCAGCAGGGTGGGTGTTTCGTCATCCGGGCGGCAATCGTAATGTGGTGAGGGAACGCGGCGCGCGCCAACCAGCCACCCCTGTTCTAACAACATGCAGGATCTCCTTATATGTGGTGCTAATACCCGGTTCAGAGTAGCATGTTTCTACCTTATGATTCGTTAGCTATCTGGAGTTTTAACATGCCGCCTCGCCGCTATAACCCTGACACCCGACGTGACGAGCTGCTGGAACGCATTAATCTCGATATCCCCGGCGCGGTGGCCCAGGCGCTGCGGGAAGATTTAGGCGGAACAGTCGATGCCAACAATGACATTACGGCAAAACTTTTACCGGAAAATTCTCGCTCTCATGCCACGGTGATCACCCGCGAGAATGGCGTATTTTGCGGCAAACGCTGGGTTGAAGAGGTGTTTATTCAACTGGCAGGCGACGATGTCACCATAATCTGGCATGTGGATGACGGCGATGTCATCAACGCCAATCAACCCTTGTTCGAACTTGAAGGCCCATCCCGCGTGCTGTTAACGGGCGAACGCACTGCGCTTAATTTTGTGCAAACCCTTTCAGGAGTTGCCAGTAAGGTACGCCACTATGTCGAATTACTGGAAGGCACCAACACGCAGTTGTTGGATACGCGTAAAACCTTACCCGGTCTGCGTTCAGCGCTGAAATACGCGGTACTTTGCGGCGGCGGAGCGAATCACCGTCTGGGGCTTTCTGATGCCTTCCTGATCAAAGAAAACCATATTATTGCCTCCGGCTCAGTGCGCCAGGCGGTCGAAAAAGCGTCCTGGCTGCACCCGGATGCGCCAGTAGAAGTCGAAGTAGAGAATCTGGAAGAACTTGATGAAGCCCTGAAAGCAGGAGCCGATATCATCATGCTGGATAACTTCGAAACAGAACAGATGCGCGAAGCCGTCAAACGCACCAACGGCAAGGCGCTACTGGAAGTGTCTGGCAACGTCACTGACAAAACACTGCGCGAATTTGCCGAAACGGGCGTGGACTTTATCTCCGTCGGTGCGCTAACTAAGCACGTACAGGCACTCGACCTTTCAATGCGTTTTCGCTAGTTGCTGACAGATTTATCCGCTCCATAGTGGGCGGATAATCTCCCCTTCCCCAACCTTCTTCGTAACGCCTCGCAAATTTCTTGTCTTTCGCTGCAACGAAATAAAAAACCTCGGAAGCAGCTTTCCCGTTTCGTTTTTTGCCCCTCGCCTGTGCTGATGGCGTTTGCCAAAGTAGCACCAACCAAATCAAGGAGCGAAACAGATGGACAAGCAACGCGGTTTTACACTTATCGAACTGATGGTGGTTATTGGCATCATTGCCATTTTAAGCGCCATTGGTATTCCCGCTTATCAAAACTACCTGCGCAAAGCCGCACTCACCGACATGCTACAAACCTTTGTGCCTTACCGTACCGCCGTAGAGTTGTGCGCGCTGGAACATGGTGGATTAGATACCTGCGACGGTGGCAGCAATGGCATTCCCTCGCCTACCACCACCCGCTATGTTTCAGCCATGAGTGTGGCAAAGGGCGTGGTGTCGCTGACCGGGCAAGAAAGTCTCAATGGGCTAAGCGTCGTCATGACGCCAGGTTGGGATAACGCAAACGGCGTCACCGGCTGGGCGCGCAACTGCAATATTCAAAGTGACAGCGCATTGCAGCAAGCCTGCGAAGATGTCTTCCGCTTTGATGACGCCAACTAAGGAGCGGCAATGAATATTCCACAGCTCACGGCCCTGTGCCTGCGTTATCAGGGAGTCTTGCTGGATGCCAGCGAAGAAGTGGTTCATGTTGCGGTGGTCGATGCCCCCTCACATGAGTTGCTGGACGCATTGCATTTCGCTACCACCAAACGTATTGAGATCACCTGCTGGACGCGCCAACAAATGGAAGGTCACGCCAGTCGCACACAACAGACATTGCCCGTAGCTGTTCAGGAGAAGCATCAGCCCAAAGCAGAGTTGCTGACTCGAACGTTACAATCTGCGCTGGAACAACGCGCGTCTGATATTCATATCGAACCAGCGGACAATGCCTACCGCATCCGCTTGCGTATCGACGGCGTATTGCATCCTTTACCGGATGTTTCACCGGATGCCGGAGTCGCATTAACCGCCAGATTAAAAGTGCTGGGAAACCTGGATATTGCGGAACATCGCCTGCCGCAGGACGGGCAATTCACTGTCGAACTGGCAGGAAACGCCGTCTCATTTCGTATTGCGACCTTACCATGTCGGGGTGGTGAAAAGGTGGTATTAAGGTTGTTACAGCAGGTGAGCCAGGCACTGGATGTTAACACGCTGGGAATGCAGCCGTTACAACTGGCGGACTTTGCTCATGCCTTGCAACAACCACAGGGACTGGTGCTGGTAACTGGCCCTACCGGCAGCGGCAAAACGGTCACGCTTTATAGTGCCCTGCAAAAGCTGAATACCGCTGACATTAATATTTGTAGCGTCGAAGATCCGGTTGAGATCCCCATAGCCGGACTAAACCAGACGCAAATCCATCCGCGTGCCGGTCTTACCTTTCAGGGCGTTTTGCGTGCGTTATTGCGCCAGGATCCTGACGTCATCATGATCGGAGAGATCCGCGATGGCGAAACGGCAGAAATTGCCATTAAAGCCGCGCAAACCGGTCACCTGGTGTTGTCTACCCTACACACTAATTCCACCTGCGAAACGCTGGTACGTTTACAGCAAATGGGGGTCGCCCGCTGGATGCTATCATCGGCGCTTACGCTGGTAATAGCCCAGCGTCTGGTACGCAAACTTTGCCCACATTGTCGCCGGCAGCAAGGGGAGCCCATCCACATTCCAGTCAATGTATGGCCGTCGCCGCTGCCCCACTGGCAAGCACCCGGTTGTGTACATTGCTACCACGGTTTTTATGGTCGCACTGCCTTATTTGAAGTTCTGCCCATAACACCGGTCATACGTCAGCTTATTTCCGCTAATACCGACGTTGAATCGCTGGAAACGCACGCCCGACAGGCGGGTATGCGAACGCTTTTTGAAAACGGCTGCCTGGCCGTGGAGCAAGGCTTAACCACCTTTGAAGAGTTAATCCGCGTATTGGGGATGCCGCATGGCGAGTAAGCAACTCTGGCGCTGGCATGGCATAACCGGCGACGGCAATGCGCAAGATGGGATGCTATGGGCAGAGAGCCGTACTTTACTGCTTATGGCACTACAGCAACAGATGGTTACCCCACTAAGCCTGAAGCGAATTGCTATCAATTCTGCGCAGTGGCGAGGAGATAAAAGCGCGGAAGTCATTCATCAACTGGCGACGCTACTTAAAGCCGGGTTAACGCTTTCTGAAGGGCTGGCACTGCTGGCGGAACAGCATCCCAGTAAGCAATGGCAAGCGTTGCTGCAATCGCTGGCGCACGATCTCGAACAGGGCATTGCCTTTTCCAATGCCTTATTACCCTGGTCAGAGGTATTTCCGCCACTCTATCAGGCGATGATCCGCACGGGTGAACTGACCGGTAAGCTGGATGAATGCTGCTTTGAACTGGCGCGTCAGCAAAGAGCCCAGCGTCAGTTGACCGACAAAGTAAAATCAGCGTTACGTTATCCCATCATCATTTTAGCGATGGCAATCATGGTGGTTGTGGCAATGCTGCATTTTGTTCTGCCGGAGTTTGCCGCTATCTATAAGACCTTCAACACCCCACTACCGGCACTAACGCAGGGGATCATGACGCTGGCAGACTTTAGTGGCGAATGGGGCTGGTGTTGTTCGGCATTATGCTGACGATAGCCAATAAGTTGCTGATGCGCCGCCCGACCTGGCTTATCGCGCGGCAGAAATTGCTGTTACGCATCCCGATTATGGGGTCACTGATGCGGGGACAAAAACTCACGCAGATCTTTACGATTCTGGCGCTGACTCAAAGTGCAGGCATTACTTTTTTACAGGGCGTAGAGAGCGTCAGAGAAACAATGCGCTGCCCGTACTGGGTGCAACTTCTGACACAAATCCAGCACGATATCAGTAACGGTCATCCCATCTGGCTGGCGTTAAAAAATGCCGGTGAGTTTAGCCCGCTCTGTTTGCAATTAGTGAGAACGGGAGAGGCCTCCGGCTCGCTGGATCTCATGTTAGACAACATCGCCCATCATCATCGGGATAACACAATGGCGCTGGCGGATAACCTAGCAGCCTTACTGGAACCGGCGTTGCTGATCATAACGGGAGGAATTATCGGTACGCTGGTGGTGGCGATGTATCTGCCAATTTTCCATTTAGGCGATGCGATGAGTGGGATGGGATAACGCTGGCGTGTTGCTCCACACCAGCGTTGGAAGATTACAGGTTGTTGAAGATGCGGTTTTCTTGTTCCTGCACACGGATAAATGTGGTGCGCTTGGTCAGTTCTTTCAGGCGTGAAGCCCCAACGTATGTACAAGCTGAACGCAGGCCGCCCAAAATATCACGCGCGGTATTTTCAACCGGGCCTCGCAGCGGTAGCTTAACGGTTTTACCTTCTGCTGCGCGATATTCAGCAACGCCGCCAACGTGACGTTTCATCGCAGACTCGGAGCTCATGCCGTAGAACAGCATAAATTTCTCGCCGTTCTCCTCAACGATGCGACCGCCGCTCTCTTCGTGGCCCGCCAGCATGCCGCCAAGCATGACGAAATCGGCACCGCCACCAAAGGCTTTCGCCACATCGCCCGGCGTGGTGCAGCCACCATCGCTGATGATCATTCCGCCCAGACCGTGCGCAGCATCGGCACATTCGATTACCGCAGAAAGTTGCGGATAACCGACGCCTGTTTTGACGCGAGTTGTACAAACAGAACCTGGGCCAATGCCAACTTTAACGATATCGGCACCTGAGAGGATAAGCTCCTCACACATTTCACCAGTCACTACGTTACCAGCACAAATGGTTTTGGTCGGCCACGCTTCACGCGCTTTCGCAACGAACTGCACGAAGTGTTCGGAATAACCATTCGCCACGTCAATACAAACGAAGTTTAATGCCGGGTTCAGGTCGAGAATCTGTTTAGTTTTTTCGAAATCCGCATCAGACGTACCGGTAGAAACCATCACATGTTTCAGCACATCAGCGGAAGAATTGTTGATAAACGCTTGCCACTCTTCGACAGAATAGTGTTTATGCACAGCAGTCAAAATATCAAAAGAAGCCAGCGCAGAGGCCATAGAAAATGTGCCTACGGTGTCCATATTTGCGGCGATAATCGGCACGCCGGACCAGCTCTGACCTGAATGTTTGAAGGTGAATTGACGTTCCAGTTCAACATCGGAACGGCTTTTAAGAGTGGAGCGTTTAGGGCGGATGAGAACGTCTTTAAAACCTAACTTCAGATCTTCTTCAATACGCATGTGCGGATTCCTGGGGTTAATGGCTATAAGGGTAAGAGCGCAACTCCAGTGACGCTATCATACGCACTAATCAATGCGGCGCAAGACTGCGAAATTGTCTTTTTTTACGCTACAATCCCATAAATTTACCTGGTAAATAGTGAGCGAACGTTTCATCAATTTCGCTTTCGTGCGCTCATTTTTAACGTTTTGATAATCATGATGAATTCCCGGGAATATAAATTATGAGGTATATAGTTGCCTTAACGGGAGGCATTGGCAGTGGCAAGAGTACCGTTGCCAATGCGTTTGCTGATCTCGGAATTAACGTCATTGATGCCGATATTATTGCGCGTCAGGTGGTTGAACCAGGCGCACCTGCGCTACATGCCATTGCTGATCACTTTGGCGCTAATATGATTGCTGCTGATGGAACATTGCAGCGCCGGGCCTTGCGCGAGCGGATCTTCGCCAACCCGGAAGAGAAAAACTGGCTTAACGCCCTGCTGCATCCGCTGATTCAGCAAGAGACGCAACACCAGATCCAGCAAGCTACTTCCCCCTATGTACTGTGGGTTGTGCCATTGCTGGTAGAAAACTCACTGTATAAAAAAGCGAATCGAGTGCTGGTGGTGGATGTCAGCCCAGAAACGCAACTTAAGCGCACCATGCAGCGCGATGATGTAACTCGCGAGCATGTCGAACAAATCCTTGCTGCTCAGGCAACGCGCGAAGCCCGCCTTGCCGTGGCAGATGACGTCATTGATAATAACGGCGCACCGGATGCTATCGCATCGGATGTTGCCCGCCTGCACGCACACTATTTGCAGCTTGCGTCGCAGTTTGTCTCACAGGAAAAACCGTAATGCAGACCCAGGTCCTTTTTGAACATCCACTAAATGAAAAAATGCGTACATGGCTGCGCATTGAGTTTTTGATTCAGCAACTCACCGTTAATTTACCCATCGTTGACCACGCTGGCGCGCTGCATTTCTTCCGTAATGTTAGTGAATTACTGGATGTTTTCGAGCGCGGCGAAGTCCGCACTGAGCTGTTGAAAGAACTTGACCGGCAGCAACGTAAACTCCAGACCTGGATTGGCGTGCCTGGCGTGGACCAGAGCCGTATTGAAGCATTAATTCAGCAGTTAAAAGCGGCGGGGAGCGTATTAATTTCCGCGCCGCGTATCGGGCAATTTCTGCGTGAAGATCGTTTGATTGCTCTGGTGCGTCAGCGACTGAGCATCCCAGGCGGCTGTTGCAGCTTTGATTTACCTACATTGCACATTTGGCTGCATCTACCCCAGGCGCAGCGCGACTGCCAGGTAGAAACCTGGATTGCCAGCCTGAACCCGCTCACCCAGGCACTTACCATGGTGCTGGATTTAATTCGCCAGTCGGCCCCCTTCCGTAAACAAACCAGCCTGAATGGTTTTTATCAGGATAACGGTGGCGATGCCGACTTGCTGCGTCTGAATCTGTCGCTCGATTCACAGCTTTATCCGCAAATTTCCGGACATAAGAGCCGTTTTGCCATTCGTTTTATGCCGCTGGACACTGAAAACGGACAGGTACCGGAACGTCTGGATTTCGAACTGGCCTGTTGCTAAGGAGTAAAAATGTCAGAAACTATTACGGTGAATTGCCCAACCTGCGGGAAAACGGTGGTGTGGGGTGAAATCAGCCCGTTTCGGCCATTTTGCTCCAAACGTTGTCAGCTGATCGACCTCGGAGAATGGGCTGCTGAAGAAAAACGAATCCCCAGCAGTGGCGATCTTTCCGAAAGCGATGACTGGAGCGAAGAGCCAAAGCAGTGACATTTGTCTGATGCCGCACGTAGGCCTGATAAGACGCGC
>ERZ779880.738-NODE-738-length-36206-cov-7.223258_pt1 | contig 36206 bp, 27 predicted proteins | sample MGYA00511555_ERZ779880 | MGnify/ENA primary metagenome ERZ779880 (study PRJEB29588, sample SAMEA2145815) | human gut metagenome | biome: human gut; feature: human-associated habitat; material: faeces | place: Denmark | collected 2008/2010 ... | reverse complement strand
AAATACCGACCTCCAATCGTTAGATTTTTAGGTCTAACTTTTTGGGGTCGGTACACTCTGCCAGACAGGCTGCTTTTTCCCGCTATATTACATTTGTTATCTTATTCAACTACATCCGGTAATGTCTTAAATGCTTCAATCACCGCATCTACCGACAATTTATCGACAAGGAAATAATCCATTCCGTTTTTGTCAACGCGGTAGAAGTTTGTACCGTCGTATGGGCGGTAAGTCACTGTCACGTCACGGTTTGCCTCATGGTATACGATCTTTAATACCGGTTTGTCACTTGCCGGTTTCACGTCTTTTTTCGCAAATGAGGAAAACTCAAGAAGGTAAGCTTTGGAGTACGGAGAAAGGAAATCTTCTTCCTTGTCCTCCGGTACTTCTTTGCCATTGACCGTCCATTTATTGGTTTCCTTTCCGGCCGAATTCTTCTCGCCGGTTGCGGTGCGGGTCACGGAAATCGTCTGATTGCCGATTGTAACATCGTATCCGTTGATGTCCGTTGCCAGTGTGGAATAAATACTGTGGTCCATATACGTGTACGCATCGACCGTCAGCATCGACTCCAGTGTATCTTTCGCCATCAAGTATACATTGTGGTTGTCTTTCAGGCGTACATAGAAATTTTTTCCATCTTCTGTCTTATTACCGACAAGCAAGGTGTATCCTTTGTTGATGCGGTCTTTCTCCGGCACCAGATTGGTCTTGTTTTTGATGTTGTTTTCCCCGGTGGTACGGGAAGAACTGTCAGACGGTGCTTCCGTCGCAGTCGGCATCGTGTAACCATCCGGTACGGCAAAATATTTGACCTCAATCTCTCCTGCCGGATCCGCATCTGTCAGACCGTACTTTTTGAGATTTTTGCTTCCATATTCTACCAAGTCACCGAGAGTAACCTCCGTAAAGGAATCCTGCAGCGTCGTCCAGTCATTGGTGGAAGATCCCGCCAATGCCTTCTTATATGGCTTCGAAATAATCCAGTTTGTATACGCATCGATTTTTTCGTCGTCCGGTACCACTTCCGCTTTAAACGTCGAAACGCCCTTATTCTTTACTTCAATCGAAGTCAGATATTCGGAATCGATCGTATCAATCGTATCTTTCTGAATCAGGCTGTTTTTCGTGATATCAAACTTATCGCAGAATGTCTCCGTAAAGACATACACCTGTGCGTCATCTCCATAAACGCCATATTTTCCGCCGTTATCCGGCACACTGGAACCAAACTGAAACGTATATGTCTGTCCATCCGTTGTAGTAAACGTTACCGCCTGCTCCGGGATTTCCAGACCGTAATCTGAAAGAGAAGTATCTGCTGTCTGAATCTTCTGTGATGCCTTTACCGGGCTGATGCTTCCGATCAAACTGTCTACCTGGTCCGAATCAACAGGAATCGATGCATCATCTGCAAACTTCCAGGAATCTCCCTCTTTTTTCAGATGAATCTTCGTTTGTTTCTTTCCGTCTGTAATTGCACCCAACGTGATAGAAATCTCCGACACCTTGTCTTTTTCAATATTGATCACTTCTACCGTGTTCGCTGCCGTATCCTTCGTCCCGTCTTCGTCCGACGTATCACTTTCACCCTTCGGGACAAAAACATACGCACAGACCATCGCTGCCAGCAAAAGAAGCAAACCAATCACCGTCAGTAACTGCTTTTTTCCTTTGCTCATCAGTTTTTCCTCCTTTTGATCCAGATAAACAATCCGGTTCCAAGAAGAATCAACGGAATGATCACTACAAGCAGAACCGTAAAGAAGATTCGGTCACTTTCCTGAATCTGTACACTTTCCTGCTGCAAGCTTCTTGTCGGAATCGCAAGGGTCGTTGTCTCCTGTCCGGCCAGATACGACAGAGAATTTAACAGAACCGTACGGTTACCAAACTGGTTTGTCTCCAAGAACGAAGATGTTTCAAAACTAACCGAACCAAATACTACGATTTCCGTAGCATGCCCCGTTCCTTTTGTCTTCTCTGCATACGAATCCTTGATTGAAAGAGCGACACTAAATGGTCCATTGACATCGCCATCTTCTTTATCCACCGTCTGCGATTTGATATTTGTCTTTGCATACGCACCATCCGTCGTAGACATCATATTTTCTACCGTCAATGTACTTCTTACATCACTCTGCACCGTCATACCCTTACAGATTGGGATAACAACTTTCTGTGTATCCGCAAGGCCACTTGTCAGATCACTGTCTTCCAGGGTCGGAGTCAGATACATCGGATACTGGGATGAATACGAACCTTCGGAATCAATAATATATCCGTCTGCTACATTGACACCATAATCCGAAAGAAGTTTGTAAAAATATGTCATTTTTTCAGTTGTCGTAGGATAGAGGAAAAACATTGCCTTTCCGCCTTCCTTCAAATAACTTGACAACACATTGTACTCTGCTTCCGTAAAATCATACTGTGGTCCGTTGATCAAAAGAATATTGCAGTCATCCGGTACACTTTCTGCAGACTCTGTCGCAAGTTCTTTCGTATCAATATTGGATTTATTCAAAACATCTTTAAATGTCGTATCCAGTTCCTGCTCACTGTGACCGGACGTATAATAAAGCGTCGTTGCATTCGCAGATGTCACACTCTGGATCGCTGCTGTCAGCTGCCCTTCTGCATCCAAAGTGTAAGAACTTGACATCGTCTGATAATCGGTATCCTGAATAAGCATATCCGACTGACTAACCAACTTGCTCTTACCATTTGTCTCATTGACTACGATAACATCATTACTTTGAATGTCCTCGTCTGTATAAGTTTTGGAAAAGTTTGGATAAACTACAGGATCCTTTTTTACCACTTTAATGGTGCCAAGTCCATCGTAATTGTCCACTACTTTTTCAATCTCTGTCATTTCACTTCCATCCTGACACATATAATACAACGTAACTTTATCTTTAATCTTATCTGCAAGATTTGTCGTGTCGCTGGTCAGTGTAAACATTTTCTGGCTGCTCAGGTCCACGGTAATATTCATTTTATTTACAACCAGATTCAAGCCTATAACAAGGATGATCACAATTACCATGATTAAAGTCTGGTAGCCGCCCATCTTAAACTTACGGCTTTTAAAACTATTTTTTATGCCTTTCATGTTTCCTCCAATCCGAAGCGTCCTTAATTAAAACGTTTCTTTTTAATTCTTTGAATGGTAATAAATACAAACAAAAATGCGACGCTGATATAGTAAACCAAAGCGCTTACATCAAAAATACCATACGTAAAATTCTGATAACGGTCTGTGATAGAAATCTGACTAAGTACATTACCAATCAAACCATCAAAACTCTCTGTCTTTAAAAGAAACAGAATAACCAAAGCAGCTTCTGCCAGCACACCAATAATTCCGGCCAGCCAGCCATTGTGGATCCAATAATACAGTCCTACGGAAAGAACCAGAATGAGGACAGCAAGGAACCAAAATACAAACGTATGTCCGGAAGGAAGTAAACCGGCAAGGCTTGTCATAAGATACGTAAAAATCATGATGACACCCGATGCTACTGCCGCGATCACCTGACTCTCCGTCAGTGAAGAGATAAACATACCAATCGCGATATACGCAGCTCCCAAAAGGAAGAAACCTAATATGCTTCCGTAGGCGATGGCAAAATCAACAGCCTCCGTACCCGTTGCCACCTGTTTTACAAGTCCGGATAAGATCAACGGATACAGGCATACAACAAGCATTGCGATACCAAACAACGTGATCAGTGCCAGATATTTTCCGAGAATGATCTTTGTTATCGATACCGGAGACGTATACAGCAGCTGATCCGTCTTCTGGCGGTTTTCCTCAGCGATAATACGCATCGTAAGAACCGGTACCAAAAGCAGGATAAAGAACAATTCTACACCACTGAATACCGGTGAAAAATCCGTATAACCATTCATCAGATTGTATACCATAAAATACAAACCAACCAAAATCAGAAAGAAGGCAATAAATACCCATCCGATCACAGAGGTAAAATAGGATTTTAACTCCTTTTTATAAACTGCAAGCATGTTATTGTTCCTCCTTTTCTTCCATCTGCTCCGCACGCTCTTCTGTGTTTTCAACTTCTTTTTCTGCAACTTCTTTTTCCACAGTTTCTTCGCGCTTTGCAAGTTTTTGTCTCATTTTTTTCTTTTCTTCTTTACTCATTTTTCCGCCATACTGCTTCGTACCATCTCCGGTCAGACGAAGGAATACTTCTTCCAGAGTCGGCACTTTATGATTCAGTTCAAGGATCGGACATTTTGCGTCTGCTAATTTATAGAACAAGGCCTCGCGGATATCCTCCTCGATCGAAGTGGACAATTCCACCTGATAAACTTCTTTTGTATCCGTACCAAGAATCCTCGACTCGATCACTTCTTCAAAGGAGTCAATAATGCTCTTGACAAGCTCTTTATTTCCTTTTATTGTCAATGTCAAGTCATTGGTCTGTGTGATATGATTGGAAATATTTTCCGGTTTATCATATAAGATCAACTGTCCCTGATTGATAATGATAATCTGGTTACATACCGCACTTACTTCCTGCATAATATGCGAACTCAGGAGAATCGTATGATTTTTACTCAGTTCCGTGATCAGGTTACGGATCTCTATGATCTGTTTCGGATCCAGTCCCACGGTAGGCTCATCCAGGATCAGGATCTCCGGATCTCCAAGCATTGCGCCGGCAAGTCCCACACGTTGTTTGTATCCTTTGGACAGATGCTTGATCAGTCGTTCCGATACATCCATGATCTTCGTGGATTTCATAACGTAACGAAGTTTTTTATCTTTTTCGGAAGCCTTCACCTTTTTCAGATCTGCCACAAAATTAAGATATTCTCTTACTTTCATATCCGGATATACAGGAGGCTGCTCCGGAAGATATCCGATGCACGCTTTTGCCTTTTCCGGGTCGTCATAGATATCATACCCATTTACTTTTACTGTTCCGCTTGTTGCAGATATATACCCGGTAATAATATTCATGGTCGTCGATTTACCTGCACCATTTGGTCCCAGGAAACCTACAATCTGCCCTTTGTCTACCGTAAAGCTCAAATTATCAACGACATTCCGGTCGCCGTACCGCTTTACCAAATTTGTTACTTCAATCAAAACCTTAACCTCCTTAAATCGGATTTATCATCACGCAGACTGTCCCCAGCCTGACTTTCTTATTGTACTATCTTTATGTTACCAAAATGTGAACGATTGCAAAACGTGCATCACTTTTTGCCCCACCGCCGCCTGCACGGCACAGCCAAGCAGAATCAAGACAAAAAAGCCCGCCGTGATCGCCGTTTTGTACTTTCTTTTTTTCTCCAGACATCCATAAAAAAAGATCACATACGCCGGCACCAAAAGAAACATATGCGGGATTCCCATTGCCACACAGCTAAAAAACCCACGGACTCCCATGCTGTGGCAGAAAATAGTCATAAAAAATCCTGCCTTTGCCCCCTCCCAGACTACAAACGCCCGGAATACATTTTTGTTCCAGCGTGTATTGCCGGCTAAAAAAATGATAAACGCCACTTTTCCGCGCTTCCACAACGAATACAGAAAATTGGAAAGAAATGGGGATTCCTCCCGCATCCAGTTCTTGATATTCTGCCACAATTCCTCATACAGATCCGCTGCCGCACCGTTACACAAAAAATAGAGAATACCGCCACTAAAAAAACCGGTCAAAAAAAACAAAACTGCCTTTCTTTTCCGGTCTTTTATAAATTCAAACAACGCCATACGCCGCCTCCCTTTGCCTGTCCTTTATAATATCCTATGACAGGAAAAGGAAAATTAGTACCGCAATTACTTTCTCTGTTTTGTCTGATATGCCATTACTGCGGCAATTGTCTTCGAATCCGTGATCTTTCCTGAAAAAATCATATCATTAAGTTCTTCAAACGTATATCTGCGAATGTCCACAAATTCATCTTCATCCAGATGCTGTCGGCTCGGGATCAGATCTTTTGCCACATAAACCGCAATCTTTTCACTCGTATACGCAGCGGCCGTATGAATATCCACCAAATGTTCCAGGTTTCCTGCGCGGAATCCGGTCTCTTCCTCCAGCTCTCTTGCCGCACACACCGCAAAATCTTCCTCCACGCTATCGCGTCCACCCGCCGGAATCTCGATCATAATATCATCAATCGCACCACGGTACTGCGTCACCGTAAGCACTTTTCCCTCGTCATCGATCGGAAGCACCGCCGAAGCCCCTTTGTGTTCGATGTGATCCCAGGAAACTTCATGTCCCGCCGGAGTCCGCAGCTTCAATTTATAAAAATCTATGATCGTACCATGATACGCAAGATCTTTTCCTAAAATCTCAAATTTCTCCATAGTCTCTCCAATCCGGAGATATCGCTCTCCTATACTAATTCTGCCAATGCTGCCAATACATCCAGCAGATAATCATAATTCCGTTTTGCCGATGAGATGGAAAGTTTTTCCTTCACCGTATGAATATCCTGAATCTCCGGTCCCATCGAAACAATGTCAAGATTTGGCAGTTTCTGCAGCAATATTCCGCATTCCAAACCTGCATGAATGCCCTCGACGCGCGGACTTTCCTCAAAACGCTTTTCGTAGCAGGACGTCATCACTTCACGAAGCACGGAATCCTCTTTGTAATCCCAAGCCGGATATTCTCCACGCACAACGACTTCTGCCTTTGTCTCTCCGACAAAAATATGCGAAGCAAGCGCTTTGATCTGCGAGATCATGTGATCTTTGTAGGTTTCCTTCTGGCTTCGCACAGAGTAAGCCAGATGAATCTTTCCAAGTTCTGTCTTTACGATACCAAGATTCAGCGAACTTTCGACCATTCCCGGTACCTGCGCACTCATTACCTGCACTCCTGTGATCGTGAGGTTCAGATAATCCAAAAGCTGTTTTGTGAAAGCATTGGAAAATACTTCCATTTCTTTTTTCTCTCCCGAAACGATCTCGATTGAAAGATTCGGCTCTGCTGCCACAAATTCCTGACATAACTGCTCTTTTCTCTGCTGCAGACGATTGCACAGAGCAGACACATCTCCTGTACAGAGAATCGTCGCAGAAGTTTTTCCGGTAATGACATTATCCTTGTCTCCACCGGTTATTGTCTGCAGATAAATTTCTTCCTGCACTCCCTGCAGCAAGCGTCCCATAAGGATTGATGCATTGGCAGGGTGTTTGGCGATCTCGGTACCCGAATGCCCGCCGCAAAGTCCGGAAAGACATACTTCTACCGGCGTACCCTTTTGTTTTTCAAGCGTTCCTTCCAGAAAAACATCGACGCTGGCTCCTCCGGCACAGCTGACAAGAAGAACTCCTTCTTCTTCATTATCAATATTGATCAGATAATCGGCTTTCAGATCCGACGCATCCAATACCGACGCGCCTTCCATTCCGACTTCCTCATCCACCGTGATCACGGCTTCCAATGCCGGATGTGTCAGCGTATCATCTGCAAAAACAGCAAGAATGTAGGCCAGTGCAATTCCATCATCGCCGCCAAGTGTCGTTTTTTCCGCTTCCAGCCAGTCTCCGTGAATCTGAAGATTCAATCCTTCCGTTTCAAAATCATGGGAATCGTCTTCGCATACACAAACCATATCCATATGTCCCTGCATCATAACGGTCTTTCCGGAACGACAGTCCGCGGAAGCCGGTTTCCGGAAAATGACATTTCCGCATTCTTCCTGGCGATAGGCTATTCCGCGTTCTTTCGCAAACTGTACCAGATAATCGCTGATTTTCTCATTGTGGTAGGACCCCCTTGGTACCTTTGAAATTTCCTCAAAATAGTAAAAAATAGTTTTATAGTCAATCTGCTCTAACATATAGCCTCCTGATATTTTCTGAATCGTTTAAGAAACAATTCAAGATTTTCAAACACTACATTCGCATTTCGGACACTTCGTTTCCTAGTTTTTAAAGCTGTGGATCGGCGCCGGTATTCTTCCCGGACGGTTGACAAAGTCATCACAGCCAAATGTATTGACCGGCATAATCGGTGCATAACCAAGAAGGCCACCAAATTCTGCCGTATCTCCGACTTTCTTGCCCTGTACCGGAATGACACGGACCGCTGTCGTTTTCTGGTTTACCATACCAATCGCCATCTCGTCGGCGATAATTCCGGCGATGGTCGTCTCTTTCGTATCTCCCGGAATTGCGATCATGTCAAGTCCTACGGAACATACACAGGTCATCGCTTCCAGTTTTTCCAATGTCAAGGCACCGTCATTGACGGCATCGATCATTCCCTGGTCTTCGCTGACCGGGATAAATGCACCGCTTAAGCCGCCGACATACGAAGATGCCATAACACCGCCCTTTTTCACCTGGTCATTTAACATGGCAAGAGCAGCCGTCGTTCCCGGTGCACCCGCACGTTCGAGTCCAAGTGCCTCAAAAATCTCCGCGATACTGTCACCAACTGCCGGAGTCGGAGCCAGAGACAGGTCAATGATACCAAATGGCACATTCAGACGTTTCGAAGCTTCATAAGCCACCAGCTGTCCGACACGGGTAATCTTAAATGCCGTCTTTTTAATTGTCTCACATACTTTTCCAAAGTCTTTCTCTTTTACGCTCTCAAGTGCTGTTTTTACTACGCCGGGACCACTGACACCGACATTGATGATCGCGTCACCTTCCGTAACACCGTGGAAAGCACCCGCCATAAATGGGTTATCATCCGGTGCATTACAAAATACAACCAGTTTGGCACAGCCAAGAGAATCCTGATCTGCGGTCAGTTTTGCGGTGTCTTTTACAATTTTTCCCATCAAACGGATGGCGTCCATATCCAGTCCTGTCTTAGTAGAACCGACATTGACGGAACTGCACACACGCTCGGTGCAGGCAAGTGCTTCCGGGATAGAGCGGATGAGATACTCATCGGCCTTCGTCATTTTCTTTGACACGAGTGCGGTATAACCGCCGATAAAGTTTACCCCTACCTTCTTTGCTGCGCGGTCAAGAGCTTTGGCGATCTGTACAAAGTCCTCCGGACTCTTGCAGGCCGATCCGCCGATCAACGCGGCCGGTGTAATGGAAATTCGTTTATTTACAATCGGAATACCATATTCCATGCTGATCTCTTCGCCGACTTTGACAAGATCTTTTGCCATCGACGTGATCTTATTGTAGATGTTATCGCATACTTTATTCAGATCACTGTCAATGCAGTCCAACAGGCTGATACCCATGGTAATAGTACGCACGTCCAGATTTTCCTTTTCGATCATATCATTCGTTTCAATTACTTCATGTATATTAATCACAGTTTTTGTCCTCCTTAGATGCGGTGCATTTTGTCAAAAATTTCCTCTCGCTGTACGCGGATGATACAATGGATCTCTTCGCCCATTTTCTCAAGTTCTTCCGAAATTTCAGCAAAACTTTTTGTCGCATCTTCCATATTTACGATCATCATCATGTTAAAATACCCATCCACGATTGTCTGGGAAATGTCCAGGATGTTAATTGTCTTTTCTGAAAGATAAGTACATACTTTTGCAATAATTCCTACGCTGTCTTTTCCTACTACCGTAATAATTGTCTTCTTCATAATAATCTCCATTTCTTATTGTAATCTATTAACCTTGCACCAAAATCGGTGGAGTGGGTTCATTTCTACATGCAACTTCCAATACAAAATCTTTTCCCGGCACCATGCCTTCTTCCTGGGTTAATTCGTATTTTACCGTCTCATAGGCAAGTTCCGGATAATTGTTGTCCCGGCTCAGATGCCCCAGTAAAACATGATGCAGTTTATGCGCCATCAGCTGTTTCAAAAGCCTTCCGCAGGCATCGTTGGAAAGATGTCCTTTTTTGCCCAATATGCGCATTTTCAGCGAATATGGATAACTGCCGACTTGCAGCATATTGATATCGTGATTTGCCTCCAAAAGCATACCGTCGCAATCCTGCAGATGGGAGATCGTATAATCCGTATATTCTCCCATATCGGTAGCCACGGCCAGTTTCTTTCCTTCCGCCCGCATCGTATATCCTACCGGATCGACAGCATCATGGGAAATCGAAAACGGCGTCACTTCCATACCGGCGACATGTACGGACTCATCCGGCCGTACACAGTGAAACAGATCCGTGTCCACTTTGCCACATTTTCCGGTTTCCCGTATGTATTGTATCGTGCCCTCTGTCGCATAGATGGGTATCGCATATTTTCGTGCAATAGGGCCAAGCCCGCTGATATGATCTGCATGTTCGTGTGTGATGAAGATGGCTTCTACCTGATCAAGTGACAACTGTCTCTGCGCCAGACCCTCTTCAATTCTTTTCTTACTGATCCCGGCATCCAGTAAAATACCGGTATTCTCTGCCGACGTTCCTGCGAAAATACTGTTTCCGCTGCTCCCGCTGGCGATACTGTACAATTCCATCCTGGTCTCTCCTATCGCGTTACTTTTCCCAATACAGATCTACCCGGTCTCCTTCATGAAGCGGCATCGTAAAATCAATGACATCGATTCCATTGAGACGGGAAACCATCCGTTTTCCTCCCGGTTTTGTCAGATCGATCGGATACACATCAAACAGATCTACAAATACCGGCTTTGCCTTCTCCGGCAAAAGCGTCGGCGTGCCGTTGATCTCGACTTTGATCCTCGTCGGCTCTGCCTGCACGACGGGTACTTCTGCCACAGCCGGCTCCGGCTTTTCTTCCTGCAAAACCGCATTTTGCACACTAGCAGGTCCTTCCTGCGTCGCATGATTTTTTGTCATAAAGGGCAGATCTGCCGCCCAGGAAGGCAATGGTTTCGGCGGAGCCAATAACGGATCCTCGGCCGGTTCCTCTGCTTCTTTCTGCGCCTCTTTTACAAGATCTTCCACTACGGCAGATACCGGTGCCTTTTTCGGCGGTTTCAATGGTTTCGGTGGTTTTGGCGGCCGCTTGATCTGCGGTACCGGTTCCACCTCATCCCCATCGGTCACCCGGTGGGTACATGTGGTATCCTCGCCATTCAGTAAAATATCATCCCGCTCAGGTATCTTTTTATATTCAAACAATTCGGCGATCCGACATGTCTCGTCCACCGAAATCCGGTCGTCTTCACGAACCACATACCGGTCATCCTGCGGCTTTCCATTGACATACACTTTGACCGGATATTCCAGTTTCTCGCCAAAAAAGAGAACACTTATCTTCTTTTGGCACTCCTTGATGCGGCCAAGTGTCAAATGCGCCCGCTCGCCTTTTGTCGCAGGCTTGATACGTACCTGGTCTTCTTCCTTCAGCAGCTGGTTCAGATTCGTCTCTTTTCCGTTTACTGCCACTTCTGCCGCTTCCCCAAGATATCCCTTGGCTTCGCGCTCTTCTCCATTGAGTTTATAATGCACGCTGTCCCCTCGGGAAGGAAACAGGCTGTCCTGCGCAAATCCGGCATGAATGCAGGCATCCAAAACCGTCGCTTTTCCATTATCGTATATTTTCACGCGTTCTTCATTTACTTTTACATAAATAAAACTGCTCTTCTGCTCATAATATTCCAGGCAGATTCCAATCGGTGTCACAAGAGTGGAATCTTTTTTCACATTTGTTGCACTAAAATCAATCTGCTGCAGCACTTCAGCTCCACGGATCGCCACTCGGTTTTCCGGCAGGTTCAGCTCAGCTGCCAGTTTTTCCGTAAAGCCCGGCATTTTTCCGCCTCCTCCGACGACAAACACCGCGCTGACCGGACTATTGCCATTTAATTCGATGATCTTCTGTGCGACGTTACTCACGATCGAATCCATCGCCTGCGCAGCCACTTCATGAATCTCTTCCTGAGAAACCTTGACTGTTTCACCCATGATATCTTTAAAAGTTACCATTTTTTTCTTGTCAGCGGCTTTTTTCGCTTTCTCAGCCGTCTCAAAATCAGTCAGATATCGCTTTGCGATTGCCTCCGTGATCTCGTCTCCCGCCAATGGCATCATGCCAAATGCAATGATACTTCCTTCCTTTACGACAGAAATATCAGACGTGCCAGCTCCCACATCAACCAATGCAATATTTAAAAGACGGAATCGTTCCGGAATCGCCACATTGATCGCCGCAATCGGCTCCAATGTCAGGCTTGCCACATGCAGTCCGGCATCCTCGACCGCCTGATACAATCCATCTACAACTTCATCCGGCAAAAATGTTGCAATCATCTCCACGCCGATAGACAATGCCATATGTTTTTCAATCATCTCCATCGGATACCCATTAAGATAATATTTTACCGGTGAATATCCAACGCAGTAAAAATGTTTGTCTTTATGGTCATTCTGCCGGCGAATGCGGTCATATGCCTTTTCTACCGCTATGCTGTCAAGTGAATGAATATGTTCTTTTGTCACCCGGGTCTCCGACTGCATTTCGTGTTCCACATACACCGTCTCTGTCTTCAGCACACGGCCGGCAGCCGCAATACTGACATTCGTCAGTTTCTGCCCGATTTCCTCCTCCAGCCGCTTTTTCACACTGGCAATCTCATCTGCCACCGTGGCGATATCGTGAATCTGTCCATCGATCACGGCACGCGTCGTATGCTCCAGAGATTTTTGTGCCACAACAACAAAACGGTCCGTCCCGGTACGATAACCAACGGTCCCAACAATACTTCTTGTACCAATATCCAAACCAAATACATAATCTTCTCTGCTGTTGTTCATAGTCATCCCTCATTCATTTCATACTGCCCGTGGATTTCTCCACTTCTTTCTAGTATATCACATCTATTCTCTATTTTCCACCATTACCTCGGCGGGTTCCATAAGCACTCATAATGCGTGCAATCTCTGCTTCCAGTTCTTCTTCACTGCCATCATTGTGGATCAGCCGGTCGCAGTGCCGCTTCAAAAATGACGCAGAAACCTGCTTCTGCATAATGCTTTCCGCCCGTTTACGCGAATATCCACGGGATTCCTGCAATCGTTTAAAACGCAGGGTATCCTCCGTCAATATTCCCCAGACCTCATTGCAGAGTTTATCCAGTCCGCTCTCATAAAGAATGGCACTCTCTACAAAAAACAGATTGTCCTCTCCGTATTTTGCTGCCTGCGTGGCAATCTCTTCCCACACGACAGGATGAATGATCTCATTGAGCATTCCCAGCTGTCTGTCATTAGCGTATACAATTTTTCCCAGTCTTGTTCGGTTGATCGCACCGCTTTCATCGCAGATCTCCTTTCCAAAATGGGCCACAATTTTTTCATAGGCTTTCGTCCCCTGTTCCATCGCCTGATGTCCCAGTTCATCTGCCATACAGATACGCACTTTTTCATATTGTTTCAATATCGAAAGAACGGTTGATTTTCCACTGCCTACTCCTCCCGCCATTCCTATGATCATGGTCTTCCTCCTTCGTTACAGTCCGGTGCTGTTTCTATTTTGCCTCATACCAGGTCGTTCCCTGCTTCACATCGGCGATCAACGGTACTTTCAATGCTGCCGCATGAATCATTTCCTCATTCAGAATATGGGACACTTCCTCTATTTCCTCTATTTTTGTCTCTACCAAAAGTTCATCGTGAATCTGCAAGATCAGGCGTGACTGCATGTTTTCCTTCCGCAGTCTCGCATCCACGCGGTTCATCGCAATCTTTATAATATCTGCTGCCGTTCCCTGAATCGGTGAATTCATCGCAATACGCTCCCCAAACTGCCGCTGCATAAAATTCTTCGCAGACAATTCCGGAATCGGACGGCGGCGGCCGTAAAGAGAAGTCACATACCCTTTACTTTTTCCCATTTCCACCAGCGAATCCATATACTCTTTCACTTTCGGATACGTTTCAAAATAATCCTTTATATACTGTTCTGCCTGTTTTTTCGTGATCCCAAGATCCCGCGACAGACCGAAGCCACTGATTCCGTACACAATTCCAAAGTTTACCGCTTTGGCATCTCTTCTCTGCATCGGAGTAACTTCGTCATATGGCACGTGAAATACGAGGGATGCCGTCGTCTGGTGTACATCCGCATTTTCCTTGTACGCCTCGATCAGTTTTTCATCACCCGACATATGTGCCAGCACACGGAGTTCGATCTGAGAATAATCGGCATCCAAAAACACACAACCTTCCTTCGGAACAAATACTTTACGAATCTGTCTGCCAAGTTCCATTCGGATTGGAATATTTTGCAAATTCGGTTCCGTGCTGCTCAATCGCCCTGTCGCCGTGATCGTCTGATTAAAAGTCGTGCGGATCCGTCCATCCATATCTATGTAAACGGACAATCCGTCTGCATAAGTCGATTTTAATTTTGTCAGCTGGCGGTATTCCAGTATTTTTTCTACAATCGGGCTTTCAAAACGCAGTTTCTCCAGCACTTCTGCCGAAGTCGAATACCCGGTCTTCGTTTTCTTTCCATATGGCATCCTGAGTTTTTCAAACAAAATCACGCCAAGCTGTTTTGGCGAATTGATATTAAATTCTTCGCCCGCAAGATCATAGATCTCCTGCTCCAGCACGTCAATCCGCTCTCCCAGTTTTTCACTGTACTGACGCAAAGCTTCTCGTTTTACATAAATTCCCTCCTGCTCCATGCGGTACAGCGTAAATACAAGGGGCATCTCAATCTCTTCAAATAACTCATACGACTTCATCGTCTTTAGTTTGCGGTGTAATGGTTTATACGAAAGAAGCGAAACAAGGGCACAGTAACAGGCATAATTTGTCACATCTTCCGGCTGCGCCTGCCACATCTGATACAATGTTTTCTTCCCAAACATCTGGGAATACGGTGGCATGACAAATTCCGCATATTCCGTACTGATATCTTCTTCCTCAAATCCCTTCTGTACCGGATAAATGAGATAGGCTGCCACACTTGTATCAAAACATTTCTTTTCATCAAGTTCCGGCAATTCCGGCAATTGTTTTTTTAAGTCATTGGTAATAAAGGTCACGCCCGCCTCATTGGCACGCTCCAGTTCGTCTTTTACCACCTGCTCTGACAGTTCGCCACCTATAGCAAAGAACGATACCTTTTCTCCATCCGCAGTAATGGCACCGCCAAACAGACTTCCCTCTTCTTCCATAAATAACGTCATCTGGCCATTGGTCTGTCCGTCTTTGTCTGCCTTTTCCTTGCAAAGCAGCTTAAATGACAGCATCCCCTTTGCAATGCAATCATCCACACAGCTGTGAAACTGTGCAGCACGTTGGATCGTTTCAAATTTATCTTCCACTGCCGCATTGTTTTTTGTATCTTTTTCAAACCGGTTCATCAAGGACTTGAATTCCAAGACACTGATTTTTTCATACGCCTCCGGCGTAAACATCTCCTGCATTCTGCACTCTTCTAATTTTACCCCCAGCTTGCAGTCCGTTTTGATCGTTGCCAGTTTTTTACTGAGAAGAGCCAGTTTTGTATTGTTTTTTACGGCTTCTTTCGCACGGTTTGGTGTGATTTCTTCGACATGCGCGATGGCATTTTCAACTGTTCCAAATAATGTCAATATTTTTACCGCCGTTTTTTCGCCAACTCCCGGAACTCCCGGAATATTGTCAGAAGAATCCCCCATCAGTCCTTTGAGATCAATGATCTGCTCCGGTGTGACACCGTACTCTTCAATGACCTGTGGACGATTGTAATCCAAAACGGTCGTTTTTCCACCTTTTGTCTTCGGAATACGCACTTTGATCTTATCCGTCGCCAGCTGCAAAAGGTCGCGGTCCCCGGAAACCACCGAAACTTCCAGTCCCTGTGCTTCTCCGGTCTTTGCCATCGTTCCGAGGATATCATCAGCTTCGATCCCCGCCTGCTCTTTCATCTGAATGTTCATGGAAGAAAGGATTTCTTTTAATACCGGAATCTGTTCTCTGAGTTCTCCCGGCATCGGTTTTCTTGTTCCTTTGTACTCATCAAACATTTCATGACGGAATGTCGGCGCTTTAACATCAAACGCCACCAAAAGATGAGTCGGATTTTCCTCGTCCAAAATTTTCAGTAAAATATTCAAAAATCCATAGATGGCATTCGTATGCAGTCCTTCGCGGTTTGTCAGATCCGGCACCCCGTAAAAGGCACGGTTTACAATACTGTTTCCATCGATCAATACAAGCTTGTCCACAAAAATACGTCCTTTCTTCTTTCACTAACATAGGAAAGACGCGGGTACCCGAAAAAGCACCTCGCGCCTCTCCTCATTCTGTCTTACTCTACCGAAATAAAGTAATAATAAACCGGCTGTCCACCGTTTTCAATCTCTACTTCAAGATCTTCCTCTTCTGCGCAGATCTTTTCTGCAATCTCTCTCGCCTGCTCTTCCGAACCATCCGCGCCGTAATATATGGTGATCAAGGCGCTATCCGGTGTCAGAAGCTTATGAATCAGTTCCACGGTCGTCTCAACGATATCTTTTCCTACCGCTTCAATCGTCTTATCGCTGAGTCCCATGAAATCTCCCTCTGCGATCTCTTTCCCATCGATCGTCGTATCACGGACTGCGTATGTCACCTGACCGGAACGAACCTCATCAAGTGCTTCCGTCATCGCACGCTCGTTTTCCTCCGGCGAATTTCCGTCAATATACTGAATCATCGCCGTAATTCCCTGTGGAATGTTTTTCGTCGGAATTACAACGATATTTTTATCTTCCGTCAGACTCTTCGCCTGATTTGCCGCAAGAATAATATTGGAATTATTTGGCAAGATGTAAATGGTGTCTGCATTTATCTGCTCGATTGCCTCTAATATGTCTTCCGTGCTCGGATTCATCGTCTGGCCGCCCTCAATGATAACGTCCACACCAAGTTCCGTGAAAATCTCACTCAAACCGGTTCCTGCCGAAACACAGATAAACCCTTCCGGTTTTCTCGGTTTTTTCTGCACACTCTCCATTTTCTTCAATTCTTCTTCCGCTGTTTTCGCAACGGCTTTTTCATTGGACATAATGACACGTTCATTATGCTCTTCTCGCATATTATCAATCTTCATGCGCGTCAATTCTCCGTAGCTGAGTCCCTTCTGGATCGCAAGTCCCGGATCATTGGTATGCACATGAACTTTTACGAGATCTTCATCTGCCACGCAGACGATGGAATCTCCAATATTTTCCAAGTATTGTTTAAACTCAATCTCATCTTCACTCGTAAACTCTGCTCCGTTGAGCATAACGATAAATTCCGTACAGTAACCGAATTTGATGTTCTCCGTCTCGATTCCTGTCGCACCGGCTCCTGTCGTCACCGGACCGCCGGCTGCTTTCTTAACCGGCTCATAAGCAATCTCTTTTCCCAAAAGAGCATCCAGGATTCCTTCCATGATCGTTACCAGACCTTTTCCTCCGGAATCGACCACGCCGGCCTCTTTCAGCACCGGAAGCATCTCCGGCGTCCGGTCTAGGGTCTCATTCATTTCATAGATGACTTTTTCTAAAAACTCTGCGGGATCTTCGCTCTTTGGTGCCAGCTGCACTGCTTTTTCCGCACCTGCCTTGGCAACCGTAAGGATCGTACCTTCTTTTGGTTTCATTACTGCTTTGTACGCAGAGTCTACCGCTTTTTCAAAGGCTTTCCCAAGCACATACACATCGGCCTCTTCCACCTCGCGCAGTACACGGGTAAAACCGCGGAACAACTGGGAAAGAATAACACCCGAATTTCCGCGTGCGCCACGAAGAGATCCACTTGAAATCGCCTTACAGATGGTCTCCATCGAAGGCTCTTCCAAGGCTGCCACTTCATCTGCGGCAGACATAATCGTCATCGTCATATTGGTTCCGGTATCGCCATCGGGCACCGGAAAGACATTTAATTCATTAATGTATTCTTTTTTTGCCTGAAGTGCCGCAGCTCCGGCGAGAAAACATTTCCTCACCAGGGCAGCGTCAATCTTTTTTACGCTCACTCTCTTTGACCTCCAAATATCAACACTAGTATCCTCTCATCCATCAGTCAACCACTTTGACATCTTCTACGCGCACAATGATCTTGCCTACTTCCATTCCGGTAAATTCTTCAACTTTATATTTGACACTTTCTACCAGATTTTCTGCAACGGTCATAATGCTCACACCATAAGCTACAATGATGCGAAGTTCGATATAGAGTTTATTGTCCTTTACATTCACATATACGCCATGACGAATGCTGTCTTTCTTCAGTAATTTGACAATACCATCTTTCATATTTACAGAGGCCATACCGACTACTCCGGCACATTCCACTGCGGCAGAACCGGCGTATTTTGCCAGTACATCTTCATCTACGAGAATTTTTCCCATCTCGTTATCAAGTTCACCCTTCATATTGACCCTCCATTCACTCAAAATATAGTTATCTTTATTGTACACCAAAACATAAAAAAAATCAATTCTTTCCGGATTCTTTTCACGTTTTTTGAGAAAAAGGATACAATAATAGTAACTCCTTCTCTGTGCAGGACAGGCGATTATGAAAAAATTACTTGGATTTATTCTTTTCTGGATTGGTATCGGCATGGCAGTCATGCTCTTTATCACAAACGGCTTCCTCGCCATCTGTATTATACTGCTCTGCCTGATTCTCGGTTACAATCTCTTTACTTCCTGCTGAAAATTTTTCCGGACGTCAAAAAAGCCAACCACTGTCTCCAGTCATTGGCTCTCTTATTCTAAGTATAGAGTGGACTATGCTCTTTCCACTTTTCCTGAACGAAGGCAGGAAGTACAAACGTACATCTTCTTCGTTCCACCATTCACCTTAACTCTAACCGATTTCAAATTAGATTTCCACATTTTGTTGCTTCTTCTATGAGAATGGCTGACAGCGTTACCGAAATGTACACTCTTATCACAAACTGCACACTTTGCCATGAAAAGCACCTCCTTCTATAAAATCTTATGTCAAAACCTTATTTTTTGTTTCACACACAACACGACTATTTTATCAAATCTTTTGATAGAATGCAAGAAAAAAATTCAATTTTTTTGATTTTTTTTCGTTATTCGCATTTTATTCTCCGTCTTTTTCGTCTTTCTCGTTCTTTTTGGAGAATTTTTCCACAAATTCCGGAACCATATCCAGCAATTTTGTAATACCATCCTGATTCTTTACATTGACAAGACGGGAAGTTCCATCTTTGATCACAAGTACGGCACTTGGCTGGATCTTTCCACCCATTCCACCGCCGCCGTTATTCTTTTTCGCACTATCGTCAGAAAATGCGCCGGCTGCGACACCAAAACTCACATCGACAAGTGGAAGTACGATCGTACCATCCTCAAAACGCACCGCATCTCCGATGACAGTCTTTGTCGTAATAAAATTGTCCATCCCTTTAAACAGAGATTCTACCGTATTGTTAAAACTGTTGTCACTCATTTTCATTTCCTCACTTTCCGAATACTTGATCGATCCATTGTTTGATATCCGGATCCAGATATCCGCGGATCACGAGACGCACCATATAGACCAGCCGCGCCTTTCCCTTTACATAACCATCTGCTTGAAACCGCTTTTCCTCAAATTCAGGGCAGATCCGGAGTCCCTCCGTATAAGCCGGAGGTACCATGCTCACAATTCCTAAGACCCAGCCTGTCGTACAGGGATCGCCTGTCCCAAATACAACCTTGCCGTCAATTTTCTCCGGTGCCATGTACTGAAGCAGCGCAAGCAGTTCTTTTTTTACCGTCCGGATCCCGCGTTTGTTTGCCGGATCCTTTATAAACGTAATTATACTTGATATTTTGTCAAATGAAAAGCCTTTTTTCTTTCTTTTTTTCTTCTTTTTCTTTGGCGGATCTGTTCTGTCCCCGGATACCGTTTTCTCTGCCAGTGGATTTGGCTTGACACGTTCATCCGAAAAATCGGTCGTCACGATAACCCCTTCCTCCGGCTCTTCCCGCGGAGTTTCCTTCGTTTCTTCCTTCTTTTCCGCTGTTTTTTTCGTTCGCCGGAAAAATGCAGGAATTTTTTTGAGCCGGTCTAGCGGGATTCCGAAAATACGGATACGGATGCCGCTTTCCAGTGTCTCCTGAACGATATAAACGACACGCAGAAGCCAGCTGATCTGACACCGCACCTGAATCTCGTCTTTCGTTTCCACCGTAACCCGGTATCTTACCGGCACAAACAGCGCCGCACACAGAAGAAGCACGCAGAGTGCCAGCAGAACCAGTAAAATCATACCAATTGTTTTGAGTATGGCAACTACAACTGCCACTCTACATCACCTTCCTCCTATCTCAAAAAATCCTTCTTTTCAAATATCTGTTTCGGAGAAAACTCTTCCGATGCCGCATAGCCTTCACATAAAATCTGCTCAACGACCGATACTGCCGCATCGTATTCCGAAGTCACACCAATGACATAAAGTTCCTTCTGTCCATAATATTTGAAAAACAATTGATCGGTATTCATGATTTCAAAAAGATTTTTTTCATTTTCGGCAAGCGTAATGATATAAAAGCTCTTTTTCCATGGAAGTTTTTGGAAAACGCTTCGTTCTTCAATGATTTTTTTGCACTTTTTTTCCTGCTTTCGAACCTTTTCATCCATGTAAAGGTCTTTGTACCAAAAAATCATTTACTCCTCCATTCTGCCGCCTCATCCATCCACTCACGCAGTTCGATCATGGCTGCTTTCTTTTCTGCCTCATTCTGGCATCCAAACAGATTTGTCCGGATATAAGTCTCAATCTCACCGGCATTGGTAAATTCTACCGGAAGTTTTTCAAGCACTTCTGCCATAACCGCCTTTTTCAACGGCTTGGAAAGTGTCGATAAAAAGTCGGACAATTCTCCGGTGAGTTCTTTGATCTTCTCTGCTTCCACCGCAGCTTCGACCGTATCGCTCTCGCCAAAACGTTCCATATCAATAAACAAACTGTCGGATAATAAATTGGCAATTTTCGCAAATGCATCAAATTCCTCGCCTTTTCCGAGTTCCTCAATGATCTTCTTATGAGAGGCTTTGATCTCAAAAAGAACGGCTTCCAGATAACTGGATTTTTCCACATACGTTTCAATCTTTCCTTCCAGTTTTACAAGCCCTTCCTCGTTCAGACTTCCGTTTGCCACTTCCATCAAAATGCCGCGGCAGTGCTCATACAAAGCACTTTCTTCCCGCTTATGGCAATTAGCAAGACTAAGCGCATACATCGCATTTACTACCTTTTGCAGCTGATAATAAAAATCGGTCACATGAAGAATGTACTCTCCCGCTTTTTCCAATTCTTTACTCATCGCCTCAAACGATTCTTTTGTCAAACCTGCAAAATCCGTATTCTGCAATTCCTTCAAAAGGTCTGCAATGGCATCTTCTTCCGTCTCCGTACCGGCTTTCTGAATCATAGCAGCCGAACGTATCATATAGATAAAGTTATCCAGCGATGCCATATCGCCTCCGATATACAAACTTCCGGTGTCCTGGATTTTTCCCATCAGACGCTGTTTTGTCATGTGTACCGGAATCATTCCCATCAGCTGCTGAAGCCGTTCTTTGACGATACTCTGGTCTTTGTTTCCCACGAGAAATGCCATCAATTCTTTGACAAAAACATCTTCTTCTGTCGCAAAAACATCTTTCTGATAAGGTTCTTCCTCTTCAAAGTCAAATTTACGGTGTTTCAGCACATAATCATAACAGATCAGCTGATCGGTATAGGATGTATATTTTTCCATCACCTGTGTAATCTCGCCACGGATGCGGTCAAGCCGCTCGATGCAGGCTTTCTGTGCCTCCGCATCTTCCTCGTACACATGTGGGATTTCCTTTCGCACCTCATCGTATCTGCGTTCTTCCTCTTCGGACAGATCGATGCCTTCCTGGCAGGTCTCCACCAGCATATAAGCCGAAAACGCCAGTTCTATGGAGGCATAATTCAAATACGTATCCGCCAGATAATTGGCATAAATCGGGAGATTCTTGCGTGGTGCCACTCCCTTGTCCAGGTCTTTTATAATTTTTCGAATCTGATTCATCGTTTCCTCCTGTCATGCAGGCTTTCTGCCTACAGTACTAATACCCATCCCGTCAGCCAGCGCAGTCCGTTTTCCACAAATTCGAGGCTTACCGGCTGTCCGGACAATACCGGATAGAACAGTAGGAACAGACCCACGGCCGCTGCCGCATATACATAAGCAAAAATGCGTTTCTTTTTATTGTCGCCGATAAAGCGATATAATGTGTAGCCGATCATCAAGGTAACAAACGGTACACTTGGAAAATAATGGTAAGCAAATGTACATCTCGGCACGAGCATCCACGGTACGTACTGTACCAAATAAGCAAATACAAGGAACAATGCCGTCTTATCTGCTTTCTTCACTACAAGATAGATCATGTAAAGGAAGGCAAAGATGCCTGCCCACCATACGAGCGGGTTACCGAATGCGCTGATTCCTTCGCGCATATCATTTGCCACCGTGTTGCAGTAATAAAATACCGGACGGATCATCGTCGGCCATTCATACCAGGTGGAAGAATACGGATGTGTCGCTTCCAGCTGGGAATGGTAACTGTACATCGATTTCTGATTATTGATCATCCGCGTAAACAGACCGTCTGTCGTTCCATCGTTAAACGGAATGTAAGAACACAGATAGATCAGTCCCGGAATCACGATAAAGAATATGACACAGGCACCGATTGTCTTAAGAAAATTACTCTTAAAGACATCTATAACATGCCGGTGCGCGATCATTCCGGTACTTCCGCCCGGATTGTTGCACGCCCTGCGGTATTCCATATATCGGTAAAGCATGATCGCCGCAAAGAATACAGCCAGTCCTGCTGCCGCATAAACCGCCGTCCATTTGCTGGCACAACCGAGTCCCATCATCAAACCGCTTAAGAAAAGCGGAATCAGGGTCTTTTTAAATTCTGTATCGTAAAAACTTGTCTGTGCATAGCGGAGCATAAAGTAAAACATTGCCATGATAAAGAACGTACCATATACGTCGATCGTGGCAATTCTTGTCTGCGTAAAGTGCATAAAATCAAAAGCAAACAACGTCGTAACCACGCCTGCCACCCATGTCTGATGGAAGAGTCTCTTTCCAAACAGATACAAAAACGGGAGCATTCCGATACCAAACAATGTACCGATGATACGCCATCCAAACGGATTCATTCCAAAAATACGGATTCCGAGGGAAATAAAGATTTTACCCAATGGTGGATGCGTATTTTCGTAATTGTACAAATCATGAATCATCTCATACGCCGTACGAGCATGATAAATTTCGTCAAAATATGTTCCGCTGCGGAAGGTATGCGCATCGTCATACTCATCCTGCTCATCAAAAAGTTCCGGATATTGGTCTTTATTGACCGGAACCACCAGATTTCCGTCCGCGTCTTTAAATACCATTTCTTTTAAGGTCACCAGATCTTCTACTGTCGTAAAGCGGATATAACGTGTCGTGACATTAAATGCTGTCGTCGCCTCCGAACCGCCGTCAGCGACAAGCTGCACATTGTTCCATTTGAATACATCTGAGACTTTCGCCGTTCCACCGCTCACATAATTGGTTCCATCGTTCGAAAGTTCCATATAAAGACTTCGGTTTTCATAACTTCCGGAAAATACTTCAAATTCTTTCAGGTTCTTCACTTCACCAAAATCAAGGACGATCTGCTGTCCTGCCTGCGTTCCTTCCCATCCGGTCTCCGGAGCGCTTGTCTTTCCGAGATCATGGAAAGCGAAAATACCATAAACAAGCATGATAGCAAATAAAATAATGTAATCCGTCTTTGTCATCTTTTCCATCACGACAGTTGGAATAATTTTCCATTCAAATCGTTTTTCCTGCTGTTTTTGTACGGTCTGTCGTTTCTTCTTCGATTTTCCACCCTCGTCTACATTCGCTTCCTGCACGATCTCACTCTTCTTAAAGATCGTGTAAAGAAGGTAACCAAAGAGGAACAATGTCAACACCGCAACTGCACCGATAATATAGCCGGTTGGTCCCGTCGTTCCAAGTTCTACCGCCGTATAATACACATGCGCGGTATTCATATAAACCACCAAGGTATAACCGATAAATCCGTAAAACAATTCTTTACATGGACGATAGATAAATGCGGCAAGCATCAAAGCAACTGCCGGGAACAGATATCTCTCATGCATACGTACGGAAAAGCAGAACATCACACTGATGACAACTGCCATACTGAGAAAATATTTGGACTTGTCATTTTTCATTTTGAAAAATACGACTGCACTGAGTACGACCGCTGCGACGATAGCAATGGTTCCCCATGTCTGTGCCGGAATAAACAAAAACTTTTCTGTCTGTTCATGCCAGTTTTTCCCCACGATCGCCCAGAAATTGTACGCGTTGACGGAACAGTATTCAAACATTCCCAGCGTACCGGTATATTTTTCCAACGACTTCTCCAGCCCAAACGGAAGTGCTACAAGCACCATAGCCGCCAAAGATGCCAGACCGCCGATCAGGTCACGGAGCATCTTTTTCGTATTGAAATCATGCAAAAATACCTGCTCAATGATCGAATAAATAATGATCGGAGCAAACATAACCATCTGCGGTTTTAGCAGCACACCGGCACAAAAGGCAACGTATGCTAAAATTCTCTTTTCTTCCATAAACAGGTAACAGGTCAGAAGAACCATGCAGCACAATACACCGTCTACCTGTCCCCAGACAGAACTGTCGATAACAACTGCCGGATTCAGCGCATAAAGTGCGGAGAGCATCAGAGACATTCCCTCGGAAAATCTCTTCTTTGCCATCACGTAAATGAGATACGCTGCTGCCAGATCAAAAAGCATCGGGAACAATTTGATCATAAAAAGTCCCGTGGTCGAATAATTGTCAATGTTAAACAAGTGGCGGATTGCCGCAACCAGCCAAAGCACCAGCATATATCCCGGTGGATAGTCCGTTACATCGCCCTCGTAAAAATGGGAGAGTCCTCCGGTAAATACCGTCTCCGACCAAGAGCGGAAACAGGTAATATCCACACTGTATCCTTCGTTCTTTACCGCAAGGATCGCTTTTACGATAAATGCCGCAACCAAAACAAGAATAATATTAAATTTCTGCTGCTTCATGGAATTCTTTGCGATCAGACGGCTTCCATCCACTTCTCCCTGAAACCACATCCAGTAAATCGCAAAAAATGCAAATACGGTTACTACCGCAATGGTTAAAATATCTTGATACATCTCTTACATCCTTTCCCCTTTGTTCGTTGTATCTCACTCAGGAACGCTTCACGTGCTCATGAGTAAATAAATGGTCGGAACAATATTCATAACTTCCTTCGCATTTTGAGCAATACCGGAACTCAAGCTGCGGAGAATCGATCTCTGTCCTTCCACAAATGGCACATTTATGTCTTGGCTGCCCTGCCTGCTGCGCCGTATTTTTGTAAATAACGCGGCGTTTTTTCGCCTGCTTCATACGCATTCCCAGATGTGGTTCTCTTGCAATCGCATAAAAGATCACAAAATCCAGAAGCGCTGCCACGATCAATAGCATTCGCATATATCCATGATAATCTCCCGTCTGCGCATATTGCACAATCTCGACAACATTCAGCAAAATGTAAATATATCCCAGCCATTTTGCTTTGATCGGAATGAGGAAATACAATCGGAATACCGTATCCGGAAACAAAAACGCAAAGGCCAAAAACATGGACAAGTTCAGATCACTCAAATCAATCTGATTTGCAAGTCCAAATCCAATCTGCGGTGCCAGCGCCTGTCCATTCGCATGGCAAACGACAAAATAATAGCCAAATGTCATAATGAGAATCAACAAAATTCCGGTAAAATAAAAGGCATTAAATCGAAATCTTCCCCAGATCTGTTCTAACATATTGCCAATCCAGTAATACACATACAGCATGATACCAAAGAATATCATATTGATCAGTGCTCCACCGGAACCAATGCTCACATACGGATAAAAAAGAAATGTTACGATTCTCCACACTTGTCCATGCAGGATGGCATAAACATTGAGGCTCAGATACATCTCATAAAATCCCGGAACCACCAATCCGAGCACACTTCCAATAATGCTTACGATAACCATGTAACGCATCAAATTCGGGATTGCATATCGCCCTAATTTGCGCTCTACCTTATCAAACCATTTCATAAATATTTAAAACCTCGCTTTTAAAATAAGTTTTTCTTCTTAAAGAAGAATACTAAAACTACGGTTACGATCAACGTAATCGCAGTCACAATATAAAATCCATAAGGGTTGTCCCCCAATGGAATATGCTGAAAGTTCATTCCGTAAAAGCTGGCGATCATCGTAGGGATGGAAAGTACGATCGTCACGGTTGACAAAAATTTCATAACCACATTGAGGTTATTGGAAATAACCGACGCAAAGGCATCCATCGTTCCGCTCAAAATATCGCTGTAAATTTTTGCCATCTCAATCGCCTGTTTGTTCTCGACGATAACGTCTTCCAGCAGATCTTCATCTTCCGGATATTTTTTGATTTTCTCCGTCCGGAGCAGTTTTTCCAGCACCGTTTCATTGGATCGCAGAGACGTGGTAAAGTAAACCAAACTTTTTTCTAATTCCAAAAGTTCGATCAGTTCTTTATTTCTCTGTGAAATATGCAGTTTTTCTTCGATCTGCTCGCTCTTGCGGTCGATGATACGCAGGTAGCGCAGATAAGAAGTCGCATTGCGGTACAGGACCTGAAATACAAATCGTGTCTTCTTAAACGTATAAAATTCCCGTTCACGGTTGTTCATAAATGCTTTTAATACCGGTGTCTCTTCCAGGCATACGGTCACAATGATCTTTTCTGTCGTATAAATACCAAGAGGAATCGTCACATACCTGTCTTTTTCGTCTAAGGAAGGGATGTCCACCAAAATCACAACATAATCGTTTTCTATCTCCACACGGGAGCGCTCTTCATCATCCAGGGGCGCACGCAAATCGTCAATATCAATTCCCGTCGTCGCCGACACGGTTTCGAGTTCTTCCATCGTCGGTTTCGTCAGTGCAACCCAGCATCCTTCCGTCACTTGATCCAATTCCTGCAGTCCGTCTTCGACTGTATTAAAAATTTGAAGCATGCTTCTTTCCTCCTATTCTCTGTAAATTGTAAACATAGATATTTTTATTATACTTTTTTGGGGAATCTTTGTCAAACTGTATTTGTTTTGTCATACGGTTCTCATTAGAAAATGAAACCAAAGTTTTCCAGCCGGGACCGCTTGCGCTTCGTGAACCCACGTAACAGTGCACGAGGGCAAACTACGCCCCCTGTGCACTGACGGTGTTCAAAATCCCTTACGGAAAATCTTTGATCTCATTTTCTAAATAGAACAGCAACAAAACAAATTACAAATTATATTGTCCTATCGACTATATGAATTGCTCATTCTGCCCATTCTATTTGGTAAAGTACAAAATCTGGTCTTCCTGCAAAGCCACTTGATCCAGGTTGTTTAACCGGACAAATTCTTCCCAGGTCGTCTCATGCGCCATCAATACTTCGCCCAGGCTTTGCTTGCCATCGGTGATGTACACTTTTTTCTCTTCTTCCTCGCTCAGAGCGTTTTCAGAAGAAACGACTTCTTTTTCTTCCGATGTTTCTGCCGGTTCTTCTGCCACTTTTTCCGGCTCATTTTCTGCGTTTTCGCTTTCGAAGACTTTCGCGCTGCTCTCTTCCTGTGACTGCACCTGCGTTTCGGTCTCTGTCTCATCGGCAACTGCGGTGACCGGCAATGGTTCGTCTTTTGGCACCGGCATACAGATCATTCCCCGGTGGGCGCGCACCATCGGAATACAGATTTCCTGCCCCACCTGAAGATTGTACACATCTACATACGGGTTGGCACGCAGCAGCATTGCCATCGGGATCCGATAATACCGGCTGAGCTGATACAGCGTGTCTCCCGGTTTTATCACATGTACCATTCCATTACAATATCTGCGATTCATGAAGTTTCCTCAATTCTATTTGCTTCTCTAACAGTATATTCATTTACCACTTTTAAGTTACTCGCGAATTTTGTTTACAAAACGCAAATTTTGTCGTATACTATAACTCAAAGCGCATTTTTTATAAAACACATTTAATAAGTAATAAATCACTTTCATAAAGATAGAGATATACGTTTCACATAATGGAGGTTAGTATGAACAGAGTAGGTATTGATATTGGCTCAACGACAGTCAAGATCGCGATTATCGACGAACAAAATAAAATTTTATTTTCTGCATATGAACGTCACTACGCAAATATTCAGGAAACGCTTCGCGGCATCATCGAGCGCGCGTATGAGCAGCTCGGCGATCAGGCGATTGCACCGATGATCACCGGTTCCGGCGGATTAACGATCTCCGAACACCTTGACATTCCTTTTGTTCAGGAAGTTGTCAGCGTGGCAACCGCGTTAAAAGATTTCGCTCCACAGACCGATGTAGCGATCGAACTCGGCGGAGAAGACGCTAAGATCATTTATTTTACCGGAGGAATCGAACAGCGAATGAATGGAATCTGTGCCGGCGGTACCGGTTCTTTCATCGACCAGATGGCAACGTTGTTAAAAACCGATGCTGCCGGGCTCAATGAATATGCCAAAGATTACCAGGCAATCTATCCGATTGCTTCCCGTTGTGGTGTATTTGCCAAAACGGACATTCAGCCGCTGATCAACGAAGGTGCCTCCAAACCGGACCTTGCCGCTTCCATTTTTCAGGCGGTAGTCAACCAGACGATCAGTGGACTTGCCTGCGGTAAACCAATCCGCGGAAATGTTGCTTTCTTAGGGGGACCGCTTCATTTTCTTACGGAATTAAAAGCCGCATTCATCCGCACTCTTGAGCTGACCGACGATGCGATCATTGCACCGGAACATTCTCATCTTTTTGCCGCAAGTGGTGCTGCGATGAATTCAAAAGGCGAAGGCGAGACAACATTAAAACAATTATTGGACAAATTAAGCAGCAAGATTCATATGGAATTTGAAGTGACCCGTATGGAACCATTGTTTGCTTCTGAAAAAGAATACGAAGACTTTACGGCACGCCACAACAATCATGCCGTGAAAAAGGAAAATCTTGCCGATTACGAAGGAAATGTCTTCCTCGGAATCGATGCCGGTTCCACGACGACCAAAGTCGCTCTCGTCGGAGAAGACGGATCGCTTTTGTATTCCTTCTATGACAACAACAACGGAAGTCCGTTGAAAACAACGATCAAGGCCGTGAAGGAAATTTACGAACTTCTTCCGGACAGCGCGACGATCGTCCGCTCCTGCTCGACCGGTTACGGTGAAGCATTGATCAAGTCTGCCTTGATGTTGGACGAGGGGGAAGTCGAGACGGTATCCCATTATTATGCCGCTTCTTTCTTCGAGCCAAACGTAGACTGTATCCTCGACATCGGTGGACAGGATATGAAATGTATTAAGATCAAAAATCACTCGGTTGACAGTGTGCAGTTAAATGAAGCCTGCTCTTCCGGTTGTGGTTCCTTTATCGAAACCTTTGCCCGCTCCTTGAATTACGGGGTCAAAGATTTTGCGAAACTGGCCTTATTTGCCAAAAACCCGATCGACCTTGGTTCGCGTTGTACGGTATTTATGAACTCCAAAGTAAAACAGGCGCAGAAAGAAGGTGCTACGGTAGCCGACATTTCCGCCGGTCTTGCTATTTCCGTTATTAAAAATGCATTACTGAAAGTAATCAAATTGACGGATCCGAAAGACCTCGGAACCAATGTCGTCGTGCAGGGAGGAACCTTCTACAACGATGCAGTTCTTCGCAGTTTTGAACGTGTCTCCGGCTGTCAGGCAGTGCGCCCGGATATCGCCGGTATCATGGGTGCGTTTGGTGCCGCACTCATTGCCAGAGATCATTATACCGGACAGGAAAGCACGATGCTCACGATCGACCAGATCAACGAGCTTCGTTTCGAAACGTCCATGTCTCGCTGCAAGGGCTGTACCAACCACTGCCTTCTCACGATCAATCGTTTTACCGGCGGCAGACAGTTTATTTCCGGCAACCGTTGTGAACGTGGTATTGGCGGTCAGAAAAACAAGAAGAATATTCCAAACCTTTTTGAATACAAGAACAAACGACTCTTCGCTCACTATAAACCATTAGATGAAGAGCACGCCGTGCGCGGTACAGTCGGTATTCCACGTGTACTGAATATGTACGAAAATTATCCGTTTTGGTTTACCTTCTTTACCGAACTTGGCTATCGTGTGGTACTCTCTCCGGAGTCCAGCCGCAAAATCTATGAACTGGGTATTGAGTCCATTCCAAGCGAATCCGAATGTTATCCGGCAAAACTTGCGCATGGGCATGTATCTTGGCTGATCAAGCAGGGACTCGATTACATTTTCTATCCTTGCGTGCCATATGAACGCTGTGAGGTAGAGGGTGCCGGCAACCATTACAACTGCCCGATCGTCACCTCTTATGGTGAAAACATCAAAAATAATGTTGAAGAACTGCAGGATGGCAAGATCAAATATCAAAACCCGTTCCTGTCGTTTGAAAGTGAAAAAATATTAACAAAACGTCTGGTAGAATACTTCACGGAAGAAAACGGCATTTCCAAAGAGGAAATCCGCCGTGCGGCTGCTGCAGGATGGAAAGAAATGCAGCATGTACGTGATGATATGTCCACCAAAGGACGAGAAGTACTCGCTTATATGGAAGAAAACGGCTGCCACGGTATCGTGCTCGCCGGTAGACCATATCACACCGATCCGGAGATCAATCACGGTATTCCGGAACTGATCACCTCTTTCGGTGTTGCCGTATTGACTGAAGACAGTGTATCCGAACTCGGCAACGTAGATCGTCCTACGATCGTTATGGATCAGTGGATGTATCATTCCCGTCTATACAAAGCGGCCTCTTATGTAGCAACCCGTTCCGACTTAGATCTGATCCAGCTCAACTCATTCGGCTGCGGACTGGATGCGGTAACGACCGATCAGGTCAGCGATATACTGACGCTGCAGAATAAGATCTATACGGTATTAAAGATTGACGAAGTTAATAACTTAGGTGCTGCACGTATTCGTATCCGCTCTCTGCTCGCCGCTGTTCGTGAACGCGAGCGCAAGCAGATCAAACCGGTCAAAAAAGATACTGCACACCACCGCGTAGTCTTTACAGAACAAATGCGTAAAGATTATACGATCCTTGTTCCACAGATGTCTCCGATCCATTTCGATATTCTCGAACCGGCACTGGCATCCTGCGGATACAATTTGGAAGTATTACCTAGCACCGGCGAGTGCCTGGATTACGGATTAAAGTATGTAAACAACGATGCATGTTATCCATCCCTGCTCGTTGTCGGACAGTTTATGCAGGCATTGCTTTCCGGCAAATATGATCTTAACAAAGTAGCGTTGATCATTACGCAGACCGGTGGTGGATGTCGTGCAACCAACTATATCGGATTTATCCGTCGTGCTTTGGAAAAAGCAGGCATGGAGCAGATTCCTGTCATTTCCATGAGCGCCGGCATTGAAAAGAATCCGGGATTAGACATCAACTACAAGATGGCTGACCGTGCATTACAGGCATTGATCTACGGCGATGTATTTATGCGTGTCCTCTACAAAACACGTCCTTATGAGGCAGTTCCGGGATCTGCCAATGCATTGCATGAAAAATGGTTGAAGATTGCACAAAAATCCGTTCAAAACGGAAAACACAGCGAATTTAAGAAAAATATCCGCGGCATTGTGAAAGAATTTGATGAACTTCCATTGCTGGATGTAAAGAAACCGCGTGTTGGTATTGTCGGCGAGATTTTAGTTAAATTCCTTCCACTTGCCAATAACTTCTTAGTCGAATTATTGGAGTCTGAAGGTGCCGAGGCAGTATGTCCGGATCTGATCGATTTCTTTATGTACAGTCTTTACAATGCAAACTTTAAGGCGGATTATTTAGGCAAAAAGAAATCCAGTGCTTTGATCAACAACGCTGCGATCCGTTTTATTGAACATTATCGCAAGACGATGCACGATGCCCTGACAGAGAGTAAACGCTTTGACCCACCGGTTCCAATCGCCAAACTTGCAGAATATGCTTCACCGATCGTTTCCTGTGGTAACCAGACCGGTGAGGGCTGGTTCTTAACCGGTGAGATGATCGAATTGATCCATTCCGGTGTTCCAAATATTGTTTGTACACAGCCTTTTGGCTGTCTGCCAAACCACGTTGTCGGCAAGGGTGTTATCAAAGAATTACGTCACTGCTATCCGGATTCCAATATTGTTGCTGTTGATTACGATCCGGGTGCCAGCGAAGTGAACCAGTTAAACCGAATCAAATTGATGCTCTCAACAGCCGCAAAAAACTTGAAACAACCTGAGAAAGAGTAGTTTCCTATAAAGTAACAAAAGAGGCATGTACGAATACCATTCATACATGCCTCTTATTTCACTTAATAGGAAATTGCTGTTATATAGTGTGATGTTACCAAGAATTGCTTTAGCAATTCTTGCAAAGCCAGCGCTTTGCTTTTTTTATCTCGTCTATTCCTTAAAATAGTCTGCATTAAATGTCTTTTCATCGGACATTTTCTGCTCTGGCGTTTCCGGATGCCAAGGTGTCTGCCCCGGTGCTACGCCCATATTTTCATAGCCTTCTGCACTCTTACCAAACTGTGCTTCTTCCTGCGGTCTGGCAAAAGCTTCCTGATCGCTGTTATATGATGAACCATTGTAACTCTGTTCATTTCCATTATATTGCGAACCGGCGTTATCCTGCTCTTCTCTGCCATACTGTGGACCTGCATAACTCTGCTCATTTCCGTTGTACTGTGAACCTGCATAACTCTGCTCATTTCCGTTGTACTGTGAACCTGCATAATCCTGCTGATTTCCGTTATACTGTGGACCTGCATAATTCTGTCTGCCCGGCTTATCGTTATTATAATTCTCTCCGACCGGCCGGAATCCTTCCCATTCCACGATCTTGCCTTGTTTGTTCAAATTGTACACCAAATAGACAATACCAAGACCAAGTACAAGCGTCACGCCAAGACCACCTTCTAAGCCAAAGCCTGCACCGTTGATCAAACCATGTCCCTTCACGTTGCTGCTGTTTAAGATTGCCGGCTGTAGAGAATTACCGCTGACCTGAATGCCATAAATATTCCCCTGTGCAAAATTCCACAAACTGTGGAACGCACCAACAACCCAGATATTTTCACATTTTACCAACAACAGTGCTGCGAAAATACCAAACAGGAATAAGTTAAATACCGCAAGTGGCGTCAAGCCGGAATTGGCACCATGTAACATAGCAAAGAACAGTGCACTGAGCACTGCCGAATACACGACGGAATGTCTTCTCGACAACGATACAAACAGATAGCCGCGGCAAAGCACCTCTTCTGCCATGCCCTGTACCAAATATCCAACAAGGTAACCAAGAATCCCCAGAGGTGCCATATTGGTCACCAATCCTTCTACATGAATACTTCCTGTTAGAACACAGATCAAATATGCTACGCTAAAAAATAGTGCTCCAGCCACAGCACCCTTCAAATACTGTGGAACCATTCCCTTCTTACGAAATCCTAATGTACGGATCTTTCTCTTCTCCAAAAAACGGCAATAGACAAAAACAACCGCAATCATCAGGATTTCTAATAAAAGTGTTGCAATGGTCATCCAATCCGGCAAATGGAGTGCATAGTCCTGCATTTTCTGCATATATTGCAGCGAATCCATCGATCCGTCCGCGACAGACTGTGCCGTTTTCATAAACTCCGGATCACTCACGAAATAACCGATCATTAAAGGAATCGTACCAATGGACATTGCGATCGAACTGACCACAAAGACTACAATCGCGATCAATATCTCAAGCACGGCGATAAACCCTCTCCGTCCTCGCATCGCTTCCAGCATAAACTCCGGTTTCTTGATATCTTTCATAAACTCCTCCTAATTCTTGTTACAATACCCCTCTCAGATGATATCTTACTCTTCCAACAAGTTTTCCATGCTCTTCAGACTGATCAATATGGTCGACGTATTGTGTAATAATGCCGACATTGTTGGCTGAAGTACACCACCAACGCCGAACAAAATAAGTGCTGTATTAAATCCTACAATAACTTTATAATTTCTGTCAATACGCTTCATCAAAGCATTGCTGATTTTCTTGAGTGTAATGATCTCACGCAAGTCATCTGCTGCGATCGTAACATCTGCAATCTCTCTGGCAATTTCCGCGCCATCACTGATCGCAATGCCTACATCAGCCGCCGACAATGCCGGAGAATCATTAATCCCATCACCAACCATGATAACCTTATGTCCTGCTTTCTTTTCCTGCTCCACAAAATTAGCCTTATCCTCCGGAAGCACTTCCGAATAATACGCATCAACACCAGCCTTTTGAGCAATATTAGCAGCAATGCGGTCACTGTCACCAGTCATCATCACAACCTTATGAATACCAAGATGTTTTAATTCACGGATCACCTCAGCTGTCTCAACTCGCAGTGGATCTTCGATACAGATCACGGCAACCAATTTGCCATCCATCGCCATGTACAAATGAGAATATTGCTCCGGAAGCTGCTCAAACTGTTCCTTCTTATCCTCCGGAACGACAGCGCCCTCATCTTCAAAGACAAAATGACTGCTTCCAATAATAACATCTTCACCATTTAAGCTTGTCGAAATACCATGAGCAATCACATATTTCACTTCTGCATGTTCTTCACGATGTTTTAAGTTTTCAACTTCTGCTTGATGAACGATGGCATTAGCCACACTATGTGGGAAATGTTCTTCTAGACAAGCCGCAATTTTTAAAACTTCTTCTCTTGTATAATCTTGTAAAGGAACGACATCTAGTACAACAGGTTTGGCATGTGTTAAAGTTCCTGTTTTATCAAAAACAATCACATTTGCATCCTTCATGCTTTCTAAATGTTTTCCACCTTTAACTAAAACATTATGCATTGAGGCTTCTTGCATTGCTGAAATCACTGAAATTGATGTTGATAAACGAATCGCACAAGAATAATCCACCAATAAAAGAGCAGTAGCTCTTGTGAGATTTCTTGTAAATGCCCAAACACCAAAGAATCCTAAGAAACTATATGGAACAATGGCATCAGCCATATGTTCTGCTTTTGATTGAATGGATGCTTTTAATGATTCATTAGTATCAATCATATCAATAATTTTAGCAATACGACTTTCATCTTGTAAGTTTCTCACTTTAACAAAAATCTTTCCTTCTTCAATTAACGTTCCTGCATAAACCGTATCATTTAATGTCACACGTTTGCTTAATGGTTCACCTGTAAAGCTTGATTCATTAACCATGGCTTCACCATCAATGATTTCCCCATCAATAGGAACCATGCTTCCTGTTTGAACAATAACAGTTTGTCCTTGTTTTAAATCAGACATCGCAATTTCTTGTTCTTGTCCATCTTTATAAATCCAAACTTTATCAAATTTATTCATCAAGCTATCACCTAATTGTAAAGTGACTTTTTGACGTGTGTAATCTTCTAATAATTCAGAAATTTTAAGCATCAACATAATATTGCTTGCTGTATTAAATTCTTTGCGTAATAAAGATACCCCTATACTTGTTGCATCTAAAACTGGAACATCAATACGTTTATTTCCAAGTGAAGCAATCCCCGCTTTAAAATAAGCAAGTGCTTTATAGATGGCAATTCCTTTACCAACAACATTTGGTAAAAAGAGCTTAACAGCATATCTCTTAGCAAAAATTTTAATTAATTCATGTTTAAAGCTTTGATCAAGTACTTGTAAATTTTGAGAACAATTTTCAGGAATTTCTCTATTTTGTAAAGTACTTAAATCATAACTTTTTAAATAACCAAATACTTCATTTTTATAATTTTCATCGAAAACCAATAGAAGACTTCCATTTTTATAATGTGCTTCTACATATCTTACATATTCAAGTTTTAAAAAATCGCTTTTTAAAATAGTTGCTTGTTCATTTGTAAAAGCATATTGTCCAAAACGAACACGTAATCTTCCATCGATTTCATGAACTATTTTAAAATTACTCATCATTATTGTGCCTTACTTTTTTCTACTGCTTCAGCGTAGACATCTTGAGCATCTTCTTTAATAGAAGTAACAGTTGCTTCTACGTTATCTTTTACTTGCATTCCACTAGCTAATCCTTTAACAGCTAATTCTCTTGCTTTATTGCTTTTAGCGAACTTTGAAGTGACAACAGCAGTAACTGCTCCTCCTACAAAT
>ERZ779880.724-NODE-724-length-36825-cov-18.757574_pt1 | contig 36825 bp, 31 predicted proteins | sample MGYA00511555_ERZ779880 | MGnify/ENA primary metagenome ERZ779880 (study PRJEB29588, sample SAMEA2145815) | human gut metagenome | biome: human gut; feature: human-associated habitat; material: faeces | place: Denmark | collected 2008/2010 ... | reverse complement strand
TGGAATACCGCAGGACGGGCAGCACCCGCCGCTACCACCCCGGCTATGAGTGCAAGTGGGCGACCAATACCGTTGTGCATATCCTTGAAAACCGGGAATACACAGGCTGTCTGGTAAACTTCAAGACGGAAAAACTCTCTTACAAAGTCAAGCACAGTGTAGAAAATCCCCCGGAAAAGCAAGTGATTTTCGAGAACCACCACGAGCCTATCATAGACACCCAAACATGGGAACGGGTGCAGGAGCTTCGCAAGCAGCGCAAACGCCCCAACCGCTATGATGAAGTGGGCTTGTTCTCCGGCATACTGTTCTGTGCAGACTGCGGCAGTGTGATGTATCAGCAGCGATACCAGACGGACAAGCGCAAGCAGGACTGTTATATCTGCGGCAACTACAAGAAACGCACCCATGACTGTACGGCGCACTTTATCCGCACCGACCTCTTGACCGCTGGTGTACTCTCCAATCTGCGGAAAGTGACCAGCTATGCGGCAAAGCATGAAGCCCGGTTTATGAAGCTCTTGATTGAGCAGAACGAGGACGGGGGCAAGCGCAGGAACGCCGCCAAGAAAAAGGAACTGGAAGCCGCCGAGAAACGCATAGCCGAGTTATCCGCTATCTTCAAGCGGCTGTATGAGGACAGCGTGACCGGGCGCATATCAGACGAGCGTTTCACAGAGCTGTCGGCAGACTATGAAGCAGAACAACGGGAGCTGAAAGAAAGAGCCGCTGCTATCCAAGCGGAGCTTTCCAAAGCACAGGAAGCCACCGTGAACGCAGAAAAGTTTATGAATGTTGTCCGGCGGCATACCAGCTTTGAAGAACTTACCCCTACTCTGCTGCGGGAGTTTGTAGAGAAAATCGTTGTGCATGAGTGCAGCTATGACGAGAACAAGACCCGCAGACAGGACATTGAGATTTATTATTCTTTTGTTGGCAAGGTGGACTTGCCCGAATAACCGCCCGACCTATCCGACACAATGCGCAAGTGCCGGATAGGAACGGCAAAATTTTTTACACTCCTATTACTTCTTTATCGCACATCAGTAAAAAGCCAGGGCATGAAACAGCTGATGGCCGGCGCGGGCGTCGCCATCGTTGGCATGGTCCTCGTACCGCTGCTGTCCGGCTTGTTCACCGTCTGATCGTACCCCGCTGAAATCCTCGTCCCCTCCCGCGCACAGCGGGAGGGGCAGAAAGGAGGCTGACACCGTATGGATTTCTTATTGGATGCCCTGACCAACTGGCTGAAAGAAATGCTGGTGGGCGGCATCATGGGAAACTTAACGGGGATGTTCGACAACGTGAACCGGCAGGTCGCTGGCATCGCCACGCAGGTGGGTCAGACCCCGCAGGGGTGGAACGGCGATATTTTCAGCATGATCCAAAACCTCTCCAACTCCATCATGGTGCCGATTGCAGGCGTGATCCTGGCCATCGTGATGACGCTGGAGCTGATCCAGATGATAACCGACCGCAACAACCTGCATGATGTGGACACCTGGATGATTTTCAAATGGGTGTTCAAATCCGCCGCTGCGATTTTGCTTGTCACCAACACCTGGAACCTTGTCATGGGCGTGTTTGACATGGCCCAAAGTGTGGTGGCCCAGGCGTCCGGCATCATCGGCTCGGACGCTTCCATCGACATCTCCGCCGTTATGACCGATATGGAGTCCCGGCTCATGGATATGGACCTGGGGCCGCTGTTCGGCCTGTGGTTCCAGTCGCTCTTTATCGGCATTACCATGTGGGCGCTGTATATCTGCATTTTTATCGTCATTTATGGCCGTATGATTGAGATTTACCTTGTCACGTCGGTGGCTCCCATCCCGATGGCGACCATGATGGGCAAGGAATGGGGCGGCATGGGCCAGAACTATCTGCGCAGCCTGCTGGCCCTGGGCTTCCAGGCGTTCCTCATTATCGTCTGTGTGGCGATCTACGCCGTGCTGGTGCAGAACATCGCCACCGAGGACGACGTTATCATGGCGATCTGGACCTGCGTGGGCTATACGGTACTGCTGTGCTTTACCCTGTTTAAGACCGGCAGCCTGTCCAAAGCAGTATTTCAGGCGCACTGACCCAGGAAGGAGGAAGCTCAAAATGGCTTATGTACCCGTACCCAAAGACTTGTCCAAGGTCAAGACGAAAGTCGCATTCAACTTAACCAAGAGGCAGCTTGTCTGCTTCGGCAGCGGGGCGCTCATCGGCGTGCCGCTTTTCTTTTTGCTCCGGGGGCCTGCTGGCAACAGCGTGGCGGCCATGTGCATGATGCTCGTCATGCTGCCCTTCTTCATGCTGGCGATGTATGAGAAGCACGGCCAGCCCCTGGAAAAGATCGTCGGCAACATCCTCAAAGTGGCCGTCATCCGGCCCAGGCAGCGCCCGTATCGGACCAATAACTTCTACGCCGCGTTGGAGCGGCAGGCAAATCTCGATAAGGAGGTGTATGACATTGTTCGCGGCAAAGACAAAGCGGCAGGCCGAAAAGGCAGAGCCGCAGACTAAAACCCGGCGTAAGCTGACCCGCGCCGAACGCAAACAGATCGAGGCAGCGATTGCCCGCGCCAATCGCACGGACAAAAAGGAACGGTCCGCCCAGGACAGCATCCCCTATGAACGGATGTGGCCGGACGGCATCTGCAAGGTGGCGGATGGCCGCTATACAAAAACCATCCAGTTCCAGGACATCAACTATCAGCTCAGCCAGAACGAGGACAAAGCGGCCATCTTCGAGGGCTGGTGCGACTTCCTCAACTACTTTGACAGCTCCATCCGGTTTCAGCTGTCCTTCTTAAATCTGGCGGCGTCCCAGGAGACTTTCGCCAGCAGCATCACGATCCCGCCCCAGGGGGACGACTTCGACCCGATCCGGGTGGAGTACACGCAGATGCTGCAAAACCAGCTGGCGCATGGCAACAACGGTCTTATCAAAACCAAGTACCTGACCTTTTCCATCGAGGCGGACAGTATCCGCACCGCCAAGCCCCGGTTGGAGCGCATCGAGACCGATGTTCTGAATAACTTCAAGCGCCTGGGAGTGGCCGCCGAGGCGTTGGACGGCAAAGCCAGGCTGGCCCAGCTGCACGCCATCTTCCACATGGATGAGCAGGTGCCGTTCCAGTTCGAGTGGGATTGGCTGGCACCTTCCGGTCTTTCCACCAAGGACTTCATCGCCCCGTCCGGCTTTGAGTTCCGCACCGGCAAGCAGTTCCGCATGGGCAGGAAGTACGGAGCGGTCAGCTTCGTGCAGATTCTGGCCCCGGAGCTGAATGACCGGATGCTGGCGGACTTCCTGGACATGGAAAGCAGCCTGGTCGTGAACCTGCACATTCAGTCGGTGGACCAGGTGAAGGCCATCAAGACGGTGAAACGGAAAATCACCGACCTGGACCGCAGCAAAATCGAGGAACAGAAAAAGGCTGTCCGCGCCGGATATGACATGGATATAATCCCGTCCGATCTGGCAACTTACGGCAACGAGGCGAAAAAGCTCTTGCAGGATCTGCAAAGCCGCAACGAGCGGATGTTCCTGGTGACGTTCCTGGTCCTGAACACAGCGGATAACCCCCGCCAGCTGGATAACAACATCTTTCAGGCGTCGAGTATCGCCCAGAAGCACAACTGCCAGCTGGTGCGGCTGGACTTCCAGCAAGAGGAAGGCTTGATGAGCAGCCTGCCGTTGGGGCTGAACCAGGTGGAAATTCAGCGTGGGCTGACTACCAGTTCCACGGCCATCTTCGTGCCGTTCACCACCCAGGAGCTGTTCCAGTCAGGCCGCGAGGCGCTGTACTACGGCATCAATGCTCTTTCCAACAACCTCATCATGGTGGATCGCAAGCTGCTGAAGAACCCCAACGGCCTGATTCTGGGCACGCCCGGTTCCGGCAAAAGTTTTTCGGCCAAGCGCGAGATCGCCAACTGTTTCCTGCTCACCAGCGATGATGTCATCATCTGTGACCCGGAGGCCGAGTACGCCCCGCTGGTGGAACGTCTGCACGGGCAGGTCATTAAGATTTCGCCCACTTCCACCAACTATATCAACCCGATGGACTTGAACCTGGACTATTCGGACGATGAAAGCCCGCTGTCCCTCAAGTCCGATTTTATTTTGTCGCTGTGCGAGCTGATTGTGGGCGGTAAGGAAGGTTTGCAGCCGGTGCAGAAAACCATCATCGACCGCTGTGTGCGGCTGGTCTACCAGAACTATCTCAACGACCCCAGGCCGGAGAATATGCCGATTCTGGAGGATTTGTACGACCTGCTGCGCGCTCAGGATGAGAAGGAGGCCCAGTACATCGCCACGGCGTTGGAAATCTACGTCACGGGTTCTTTGAATGTGTTCAATCACAGGTCCAACGTCAATGTTCATAACCGCATCGTCTGCTATGACATCAAAGAGCTGGGCAAACAGCTCAAGAAAATCGGGATGCTGGTTGTCCAGGATCAGGTCTGGAACCGTGTCACCATCAACCGGGCGGCCCACAAGTCCACCCGCTACTACATCGACGAGATGCACCTGCTCTTGAAAGAGGAACAGACTGCCGCCTACACGGTGGAGATCTGGAAGCGGTTCAGAAAGTGGGGCGGCATTCCCACGGGTATCACGCAGAATGTCAAAGACCTGCTTTCCAGCCGTGAGGTGGAGAACATTTTCGAGAACTCCGACTTCGTGTATATGCTCAACCAGGCGGGCGGTGACCGGCAGATTCTCGCCAAGCAGTTGGGCATTTCCCCGCACCAGCTGTCCTATGTGACCCATTCCGGCGAGGGCGAAGGGCTGCTGTTCTACGGTTCCACGATTTTGCCTTTCGTGGACCACTTCCCGAAAAACACCGAGCTGTACCGCATTATGACCACAAAACCACAGGAAATAAAGGAGGCCGATTGATTATGAAACCCGAAATTCTGAACAATGACCACATGATGTTTTTGGATCGGGCGTTGGAGACCCAGCGCACCGCACTGCTGACGGCGATGGCCGACGCGGTTGCCGAGTGCCGCACGGCGGCAGACCAGGCGGCGGAGTTGACCGAGACCGGCGAGATCGGCCTGCTGCGCTTGGTGGAGATTTTGTGCGCCGCCAAAGTCCAGCGGGGCCAGACCGGCGGGGCCGTGCTGGAAGGCACCGAAGTCCAGATTCTGGCGGATGCGCTGGCCCAGCTTTACGCCTGCCTGACCGAGTGCCGCTTCGTGGGGCCGATGGGGCTGGCGGCCTATACGGAGCTTTCCGGCATGATGGCCTCCCTCATGCTGGGAGAATGGTTTGATTAAGGAACCGCGCCTGCGCTTTACGGAGGAAGAACGGGCTGACCCGGCGCTGGAGAAGCCCATCCGCAAGGCGGAGAAGGCCGCTGCCAAAGCGGACAAGGCGCAGGCAAAAATCCCGAAAAAGCAGGTCAAACGGACCGAGGTGGCCCCCAAGACCGGCAAGGTCACAACCAAGCTGGTGCTGGAGGATAAGCCCCGGCCGCCCTCCAAGCTGTCCCATTCTCTGCGGGATGCGCCGGGCAATGCAGTGGCAGGCAAGATTCACCAGGAGATTCAGGAGTCCGAGGATGACAACGTGGGCGTGGAGAGCGCCCACAAGTCCGAGGGAGCCGTGGAGACAGGTGTGCATCTGGTCCAGGAGGGCTACCGCAGCCACAAGCTGAAACCCTACCGCAAGGCCGCCCAAGCCGAGCGGCAGCTGGAAAAGGCCAATATCAATGTCCTGTATCAGAAGTCGTTGCAGGACAATCCCCAGGCTGCGAGTAACCCACTGTCCCGGTGGCAGCAGAAGCAGCAGATCAAAAAGCAGTACGCCGCTGCCAAACGGGCCGCACAGTCCGGCGGGACCGCCGCCGGTGCCGCGCAAAAATCCGGCAAGGCGGCCAAAACAGTCAAAGAAAAGGCCCAGCAGGCCGGTGCCTATGTGATGCAGCACAAGAAAGGCTTCATCATGGTGCTGGCGATTTTCCTGCTGATCTGCCTGCTGCTTAACACTATGTCCTCCTGCTCCATGATGGCGCAGAGCATCGGTTCGATGATTTCCGGCACCACCTACCCTTCAGATGACCCGGAACTGGTGGCGGTGGAGGCGGACTATGCAGCCAAGGAGGCCGCGCTGCAAGCCGAGATCGACAACATCGAGAGCAGCCATCCCGGCTATGACGAGTACCGCTATGACCTGGATATGATCGGCCACGACCCCCACGAGCTGGCGGCCTACCTGTCTGCCGTCTTGCAGGGCTACACGCGAGCAAGCGCCCAGGCGGAGCTGGAACGCATCTTCAATGCCCAGTACCGGCTGACGCTGACCGAGGAAGTGGAGGTGCGCTACCGCACCGAGACCCGGACCGACAGTGAGGGCAACGAGTATGACGTTGAGGTGCCCTATAACTACTACATCTTAAATGTGACCCTCACCAGCAAGCCCATATCCTCTGTGGCTTCGGAGTTGTTGACGCCGGATCAGCTGGAGATGTATCAGGTGTACCGGCAGACGCTGGGCAACAAGCCGCTGATCTTCGGCGGTGGTTCCGCCGACACCAGCGACTCCGAGAGCTTGGCCGGTGTGGAGTTTGTGAACGGAACACGGCCCGGCAATCAGGCGGTGGTGGACATCGCCAAAAGCCAGGTGGGCAATGTGGGCGGCCAGCCCTACTGGAGCTGGTACGGATTTACCTCCCGTGTGGAGTGGTGCGCCTGCTTCGTCTCCTGGTGTTACGGCCAGATGGGGTTATCCGAACCTCGCTTTGCCGCCTGTCAGTCCCAGGGCGTCCCCTGGTTCCAGTCGCACGGTCAGTGGGGTGCGCGGGGATATGAAAACATCGCTCCCGGCGACGCCATCTTCTTTGACTGGGATTTGGACGGGTCCGCCGACCATGTGGGCATCGTGGTGGGCACCGACGGCAGCCGGGTTTACACCGTGGAAGGTAATTCCGGCGACGCCTGCAAAATCAAGAGCTATTCCCTGACCTATGAGTGCATCAAGGGCTACGGCCTGATGAACTGGTAAATTTCTACGGAGGTATAAAACTGAATATTGTATCTTTTGGGGGCGGCACGAACAGTGCCGCCCTTTTGGTTGGGCTTCATCAACACGGGATTCCCGTTGACCTGATTACATTTGCCGATACCGGAGCGGAACACCCCCACACCTACCGCTTCTTGGAAACCATGAACCAGTGGTTGCGTGAACATGAGATGCCGCCCATTACGGTGGTGGAAAAGATGGACCGTAACGGCAACCGGCTGACATTGGAAACCGAGTGCCTGCGTTCCTGTACACTGCCCTCCATCGCCTACGGCTTCAAGCGGTGTTCCCAGAAGCATAAGGTTGGGCCGCAGGAAAAATTCTGCAACCACCACCCGCTGTGCCGTGACGTTTGGCAGGCGGGCGAACGGGTCACGCGGTTCATCGGCTACGACGCCGGGGAGCAGAAACGGTATGAGCGTTCCCAAAAGTACAACGAGACCGACAAAAAATATCATAACCGCTATCCGCTGATTGAGGACTGGCACTGGACGCGGGACGATTGTATCCGGGCAATTCAGGAGGCTGGTCTGCCTCTGCCCGGCAAATCGTCCTGCTTTTTCTGCCCCAGTATGAAGCGGGACGAAGTAGAAGCCCTGAAACGGCAACACCCCGACCTGTACCGTCGGGCGCTTGCCATCGAGGAAAATGCAATGCCCCATCTCAAGACCGTCAAGGGATTGGGGCGCAACTACGCTTGGAAAGAGCGATATGGAATGGAGTGATTGACTATGGCTAAGAACAAAATCGAGCGCATTGACCAGGAAATCGCCAAAACCCGCGAGAAAATCGCGGAGCAGCAGGAAAAGCTGAAGGCCCTGGAAGCGCAGAAAACCGAAGCGGAAAATCTGGAGATCGTCCAGATGGTGCGTGCCCTGCGCATGACCCCCGCCCAGCTGAACGCCCTGCTGGCTGGCGGCATGGTGCCCGGCCAGGACGCGATTCCCGCCGATTCCGAACAGGAGGACATGACCCATGAAGAATAAGAAGATTTTCAGAACCCTTGCCGCCCTCTGCACCTGCCTGATGCTGATGGGCGGCTTTTCTGTGACCGCCTTTGCCCAGGGCACGGACCCCGCGCCGACGGCTACCCCTGCGGCGGACGCCACCAATGACAGCAATGTGGTGGTGGAGGAAACCGAGGACAGCCCGCCGCTGACCCCGGAGGGCAACGCCGCCCTGGTGGATGATTTTGGCGGCAACAAGCAGCTCATCACCGTCACCACCAAGGCGGGCAACTACTTCTACATCCTCATTGACCGTGCCAACGAGGATAAGGAGACCGCCGTCCACTTTTTGAACCAGGTGGACGAGGCCGACCTGGAGGCGCTGATGGAGGACGGCGAGACTACGGAGGAAACGCCCGCTGTCTGCAACTGCACCGAAAAATGCGTGGCCGGTGCGGTAAATACGGCCTGCCCGGTGTGTGCCGTGAACATGGCTGGATGCATGGGCCAGGAGCCAGAACCCACACCCGCCCCGGAGACGGAACCTGAGCCGGAAACCGAACCGGCGGGGCTGAATCCGGCGTTCTTGCTGGTGGTGCTGGCCGCGCTGGGTGGCATCGGTGCGCTAGTCTACTTCAAATTCGTCAAGCAGAAGCCCAAGACCAAGGGAAGCGATAACTTAGATGATTACGATTATGGCGCAGATGAAGAACTCCCGGAGGATGAGACCTGGGAGACCGAGCCGGAGGAAGCCGACGGGGGCGGCGATGAAGAAAGCGAGAACCCGGTCAAATGACCCGGTTCACCGACAGCCCCTTTGAACCCATGATGACGCGCAGGCCGGAGGGCGGGAAGGCAGCTTCCCGCCCTTCCTCTTTATCTCCCGGCCACCCCTGCTATGGCTGTGGAAACTATCGCTCCGGTCAGCCCTGCGTGGGATTCTGTCATAGGGAGCTGACCGCATGGCTGCGCGAAAGGAGGAGACAGAAATGAAATTGGTAATTGCCGAGAAACCCTCGGTTGCAAATTCGTTGGCCGCTGTACTGGGCGCTACCACCCGAAAGGACGGCTACCTGGAGGGCGGCGGCTGGCTGGTGAGCTGGTGCCTGGGCCATCTGGCCGGACTGGCGGATGCCGCCACATACAACCCTGACTACGCCAAGTGGCGCTATGATGACCTGCCGATTTTGCCGGAGTCCTGGCGCTTCACCATTGCCAAGGACAAACGGGATCAGTTCGATGTGCTGCGTACCCTGCTGCGGCGGGAGGACGTGACCGAGGTGGTCAACGCCTGTGACGCCGGGCGCGAGGGTGAGTTGATTTTCCGCACCGTTTACTGCCTTGCGGGCTGCACCAAGCCCATACGCCGGTTGTGGATCTCCAGCATGGAGGATTCCGCCATCCGGGAGGGCTTTGCCAACCTGCGCCCCGGCGCGGACTATGACGGGCTGCACCAGGCCGCCCTCTGCCGGGCCAAGGCCGACTGGCTGGTGGGGATCAACGCCACCCGACTCTTTTCGGTGCTGTACCACCGCACCCTCAACATTGGCCGCGTCATGTCCCCGACGTTGGCGCTCATCGTCCAGCGGGAGGCGGAGATCGACGCCTTCAAGCCGGTGCCGTTCTATGCCGTGGCGCTGGAACTGCCCGGCTTTTCCGCTGCCAGCTCTCGGATGGACAATAAAGGCACTGCCGAGCAACTGCGGCAAGCCTGCGAGGGCGGCATGGCCACGGTCAAACAGGTGGAGCGCAAGGACAAAACCGAGAAGCCGCCCGCCCTCTACGACCTGACCACTCTCCAGCGGGATGCCAACCGCTTGCTGGGCTTCACGGCGCAGCAGACATTGGATTACCTGCAAAACCTCTATGAAAAGAAGCTCTGCACCTATCCCCGGACCGACAGCCGCTACCTGACTTCCGACATGGCCGAGGGCCTGCCGGTGCTGGTGAATCTGGTCGCCAATGCCATGCCGTTCCGCAAGGGCATCGCCATCTCCTGCGATGCAGCGGCGCTTATCAACGACAAGAAAGTGACCGACCACCATGCGGTGATCCCCACCCGCAACATCCGAGAGGCGGACCTGTCCGCCCTGCCGGTGGGCGAACGGGCGATTCTGGAGCTGGTGGCGCTGCGCCTGCTGTGCGCGGTGGCCCCGCCCCACACCTACGCCGAAACCGCTGTCACGGTAGAGTGCGCCGATACAGAGTTCACCGCCAAAGGCCGCACGGTGAAGCAACCTGGCTGGCGGGCGCTGGACGCCGCCTACCGCGCCAGCATGAAAAATGCGGAGCCGGACAACGACAACGAAAGCAAGGCGCTGCCAGAGCTGACCGAAGGTCAGAAGCTGCCGGTCGCCGGTGCCGCCGTCAAGGAGGGCAAAACCAGCCCGCCTAAACATTTTTCGGAAGATACGCTTCTTGCAGCGATGGAGACCGCCGGTGCCAAAGATATGCCGGAGGATGCCGAGCGCAAGGGGCTGGGCACCCCGGCCACCCGCGCCGGGATTTTAGAAAAGCTGGTGTCCACCGACTTTCTGGAACGGAAAAAGAGCAAGAAAACCGTGCAGCTGATACCGTCCCACGATGCGGTATCCCTCGTCACGGTACTGCCGGAGCAGCTGCAATCCCCGCTGCTGACCGCCGAGTGGGAATACCGGCTGGGCGAAATCGAGCGCGGCGAGCTGGCCCCGGAGGACTTCATGGACGGGATCTGCGCCATGCTGAAAGAACTGGTGGGAACCTATCAGGTCATCAAAGGCAGCGAGTACCTGTTCACCCCGCCCCGCGAGGTGGTGGGCAAATGCCCCCGCTGCGGCGGCGAGGTTGCAGAAACGCAAAAGGGCTTCTTCTGCCAGGACAAATCCTGCAAATTTGCCATCTGGAAAAACAGCAAGTGGTGGGCCGCGAAGCGCAAACAGCCCACCAAGACTATTGTGGCGGCGCTGCTGAAAGATGGCCGTGCCCGTGTGACCGGGTTGTACTCTGAGAAAAGCGGCAAAACCTACGACGCCACCGTGGTGCTGGAAGATACCGGCCAGTACGTCAATTTCAAGCTGGACTTTGACCGGCAGAAAGGCGGCGGCAAATGAAACTGAGCCTTTATGAACAGGAAACCATCATTCTTTATAACCAGGCCGAGGCCACCGCCGAGGTCTACACCCATGACCCGAAGCTGTTGGAGAAGCTGCGGCGGCTGGCGGAGAAGTACCCGGACCAGATCGTGAAGAAAGACCGCCAGACCTTTACAGTACCCAAACGCTGCGTGTCTGTCCGGGAACCGTACAGCGCCGAGCGCCGCAAGGCCGCCAGTGAGCGGGCCAAGGCCGCCGGATACAGGCCGCCCGTCCCTAAAGCGGGTGGCAAGTGAGCATGGGCGAGAGCGTCTTTGAAGTCGTAAAACAGTCCGTCACCGCCAGGGAGGCGGCGGAAATGTACGGCATCGCGGTGGGGCGCGGCGGCATGGCCTGCTGTCCCTTCCACGATGACCGCCACCCCAGCATGAAGCTGAACGAGGACTACTTTTACTGTTTTGGCTGCGGGGCAACTGGCGACGTGATCGACTTCACCGCCCGGCTCTATGACCTGTCCCCCAAGGAGGCCGCCGAAAAGCTGGCCCTGGATTTTGGCCTGGCCTATGACAGTCAGGCCCCTCCCCGGAGGCGTTACGTCCGGCAGAAAACCGAGGCGCAGAAATTAAAGGAAAAACGGGAACATGGGTGGCGTGTTCTGGCGGACTACTACCACTTGCTCCGAAAATGGGAAACCGACTATTCCCCCAAAACGCCGGACGAGGACCCGCATCCCCGTTTTATGGAGGCCATTCAAAAGAAAGATTACATGGGCTATCTGCTGGATACGTTTCTCGACAGCAGCACCGAGGAACAGGACCGGTGGATCGCAGAACACACCTCTGAACTTTCGGCCATAGAAGGGAGAGTGAAAATCATGGCTGACAAACCCACCAACCGGGAGCGGATGCAGGAAATCACGGCGGGCATTGAACAGGGTATCAAGGAGCTGTTCGAGAGCGACAAATACCGCCGTTACCTGTCCGTGATGTCCCGCTTCCACCGCTACTCCGTCAACAACACCATGCTCATCTATATGCAGCGCCCGGACGCCACCCTGGTGGCCGGTTACAACAAGTGGAAAAACCAGTTTTCCCGCCATGTGAAGCGGGGTGAACACGGCATTACCATCATTGCCCCGACACCATATAAGAAGAAAATCGAGGAACAGAAGCTGGACCCGGACACCAAAGCCCCCATGCTGGACGCCGATGGCAAGGTCATCATGGAGGAAAAGGAAATCGAGATCCCACTGTTCCGCCCGGTGAAGGTGTTCGACGTCAGCCAGACGGACGGCAAGCCCCTACCGGAGCTGGCATCCTCCCTGTCCGGGAACGTCCAGAACTACGAGGCTTTCTTGGAGGCGCTGCGCCGGTCTGCGCCGGTGCCTCTGACGATTGAGCCGATGGCCGCCAACATGGACGGCTTTTTCTCGCCGGATCAGCAGCGTATCGCCATCCGGGAAGGCATGAGCGAGGTGCAGACCGTTTCCGCTGCCGTGCATGAGATCGCCCACAGCAAGCTGCACAACTACGCCAAGGCCCAGGAGGAAGCAGCCAGGGCCGGTGACAAGGAGCCGCCCCAAAAGAAAGACCGCAACACCGAGGAAGTGGAGGCCGAGAGCATCTCCTATGCCGTCTGCCAGTATTACGGCATCCAGACCGGTGAGAACAGTTTCGGCTATATCGCCAGCTGGAGCCAGGGTAAAGAGTTGCCGGAACTGCGGGCCAGTTTGGAGACCATCAACAAGGCCGCTGGAGAGCTGATCGCGGACATTGACCGTCACTATAAGGCCATCTGTAAGGAGCGCGGCATTGACCTGACCGCCCAGCCGGAACAGGCGGTGCCCCAACAGGAGGTCAAGTCGGAGCCGGAAGTTCCCATGCAGCCCCCTGCCCGCCATGTGTATAAACTCCACAGCAATTTTGAGCGTGCCTCCCCGGCAGACGGTACCTATATCCAGGAATATACCGTTGCGGAGAATTTATCGCTCATCCCCGGCGAGGTAATTTATACCGGCACCTACGATGAGTGTATAAAGCTGCACAATGCCCTTCAAGATGGCAGCATGGCGGCTGAACAGGTCAAGGCTCAAGCACAGACGGAAAAGCTCTATGAGCTGGACGGACGGCTATACCTCCACATCCAGCCCTGCGACGCGGGCTATGACTACACGATCTACGACAAGAATACCATGCGGGCGCTGGACGGCGGCCAGCTGGATGCGCCGGAGCTGCCGCTGTCCACCGCTGCTCTGAAAATCTGTGAGATGCACGACCTGGGCGGCCAGTCCATTCGGTATGCGCCGCTATCCATGATCGAAACTTTGCAGGAGGCATCCGCTCAGCAGGTGCAGGCGGCGGCCCAGGCCACCGCGCCGGAAACCACCATGCTGCCGGATGCCCCGGAGCAGCATTTGGACGAGTACCCCATGCCTGACCCTACACTGACCCAGGACGATTTGGAAAAGTGTGGCTATCTGGACGGAGACCTTCTCCCTCTCACCAAAGAACGGGCCTATGAGCTGATGGCGCAGGACCTGACTGTTTACATGATTCAGCAGGGCGAGAACCCGGCGATGGCCTTTGACACTGACGATCTGGATGCCCACGACGGTATTTTTGCCGTCACCCGCGAGGAATGGGAGGAAAGCCCCGCCTTTGATGCCCAGGTCAAGGCGCGCATGGACCACCAGCAGGAACGGGAGCAGGCGTTCCTCGGCCATAAGGGCGATTGCTTTGCCATCTACCAGGTCAAGCACACCGATGAGCTGCGGGACATCCGCTATGAGGGGCTGGAGTGGATCAAGTCCATCGGGCGCACGGTGCAGCGGGACAACTATGATCTGGTCTATACCGCGCCGCTGGTCCCCGGCGACCTGAAAGGCAGCGTGCTGGACAATCTCGAATACCGCTTCAACAACGAACACCCCGCCGACTACCGCCACCCGTCCATGAGCGTCAGCGACATCGTTGCCATCAAACGGGACGGCAAGGTATCCTGTCATTACTGCGACAGTTTTGGCTTTGCCGAGGTTCCCGGCTTCCTGCCGGATAATCCGCTGAAAAATGCCGAGATGGCCGTGGAGGACGATTACGGCATGATCGACGGTATCATCAACAACGGCCAGCGGCAGCCGTCCCAGCAGGAGCTGCCGGAAAAACGGAAGTCCGTTATGGAGCTGCTGAAAAGCCAGCCCAAACCCGAACACAAAAAATCAGCGCCCAAAAAGAGCGCGGAAAGGGAGATCTGATATGAACGCTTTGACTTTTGAGGAAATCAACCTGCTGTGCATCTACAACCCCGGCACTCGCCAGGGGGCCATCGAGGCCCTGACCGAGATGCGCGGCTATCTGGAAGCGGACGAAACTGAACTGCTGGCCCTGACCGACAGCACCCTCGCCAAGCTGCGTGCCATGACCGATACCGAGTTCGATGCGCTGGAGCTGTACCCGGATTTTGAAGAATAAATGATAATCCGTCCATCAAGTTTACAATTCATCTATTCCCCAAAGTAAGAGGCCATTGTATAATGAAGTCAATGACATAATATTTTGTTCAGAAAGCGTAGGGGGGATTGAAATCGTGAAAAAACGGATATTTTGTTTCTGGTTATTACTTGTTAGTTGTTTATTTCTTTCATCGTGTGCAAGCCATTCTGTACAATGGAATGGAAATACCGTGTACACTCACATAACAATGGCGTTAGATGAAACAGATTTATACCAATATGTCGGAGCGGTAGATTATATATTTGTGGGTGTGGTACGGGAAGCAAACACAAATATTACCGAAGATAATGATAAAAGCACTTATAAAATTGAGGTGACGGATAATCTAAAAGGAGAATTAGCTGACGAGATAGAATGTAGTAAGCATGGGGGATTATTAAAAGATGGAACCATGCTCCTGTATGAGTCTGACAATCTTCAAGACGTCGGCTTACCAGAGGTTGGAAGCACTTATATATTCATGGCTTATGCTCAACCAGATGGCAGTTTATTATTATCTGAATTTTGGGGTAATGTGGAATTTTCGGAGGAAGAATTAAATAGGTTTCATAATTATATAGACAATGAAATCCCCTATGAACGAGAGCGATTTTCCTCCGAATATGATGCTTCATAATTTGCGCACACAAATCATAACTAAAAAATGACTGAATACCAGCCGCCCACCGGCGGCACCACCGAGCAGGAAATCTTTTTCGAGGTTTCCTGCTTTTTCTTTTATCCAAAACAGAAGGGAGGACAGACAACCATGCCAACCAAAGCAGAACAATACGCGCGGATGGCGGAGAAGGTGGCGGTCCAGCTCACCGGCAGCTGGCAGGAGTGGGCGGGCTTTCTTACCACCGCTGCCCGCCTCTACAAGTATCCGTTCCATGAGCAGCTGATGATCTACGCCCAGCGCCCGGACGCCACCGCCTGCGCCGAATACGACCTGTGGAATGACCGCATGGGCCGGTATGTGCGGCGCGGGTCCAAGGGCATCGCGCTGGTGGATGATTCCGGCGACCGGCCCCGCCTGCGCTATGTGTTCGATATTTCCGACACCGGCACCCGTGAACATTCCCGCACCCCCTGGCTGTGGCAGCTGGAGGAACGGCACATTGGGCCTGTGTCGGCCATGCTGGAACGCAACTACGATGTGAGCAGCAACGACCTGGCCCAGCAACTGGCTGATGTGGCCGCCAAGCTGGCGGAGGAATACTGGGACGAACACAGGCAGGACATTCTCTATATCGTTGACGGTTCCTTTTTGGAGGAGTACGATGAGTACAACATCGAGGTGCAATTCAAATCCGCCGCCACCGTCAGCATCACCTATGCCCTCATGTCCCGCTGCGGGCTGGAACCGGAGCAGTATTTCGGCCATGAAGATTTCATGCCGATCTTTGACTTCAACACCCCTGCTGCCATCGGGGCGCTGGGCACGGCGGTCAGCCAGGTAAACCAGCAGGTGCTGCGGCAGATCGGCGTCACCATCCAGAACTATGAACGTGAACACCTCGCAGAAAGGAGCGTCACACATGGAGAGCAACCTGACTTACACGAGGAACGGAGATTACCTGATTCCCGACCTGAACCTGACCGAGCAGCCGCAGAGGCCCCTGGGCAAGTACGGCAGGATGCGCAAAGCGTACCTGAAGGAGCACCGGCCCATCCTGTACAACCAGCTGCTGATGAGCGAGAAGCTGTACCCGCACCTTCAGGAGATCGACGAGACGGCGAACAGCCGTCTGGAACAGATGATGCCCCGGCTGGCCGAGGCGGCGGGCGCGACGGAGGAACTGAAAGCCCGCGACCCGATGCAGTGGGTGGGCCTGATGAACACCTGCAAGGCCCAGGCCGAGGAGATTCTGATGGCGGAACTTATCAACAGCTGACCTTAAACCTGTTCCTCTCCGAAGCGGAACAAATCCAGAAAATTGATGAAGCAGAGAGTGTGAAAACGCTCTCTGCTTCTTCTTTTGCCCAGGAGCAGCCGCAGCCAGAAGCTGGCGACTATGAGGCGGAGGCGGTAAAGCCTACCCTCCGAGAGCTGCATGAGAAATATAAGCCTATTGTACTGGAGGCTGTTACCGAGGATACCCGATACCGCAACGCCTGTGGTCACAGCGATTATGAAAGTGCCGTGATTGAAGGCAGATCGGCCATCCGCCGCGCTGTTTTGTCGTCCGGCAACAGGGAGCTGCTCCAGCTCTATTCCTATACGCCGGAGTTCCGCCAACGCTTGCACAGAGAAATCATTGACGAGACCTATCCGCGTCTCCACGAGCTGCTGCGCCCGCTTTCGCAGGATGACATCGACGATGCCATCCGCGCTTGGAATGGGGACGTTGCCAGCAAACGTGCGGTGGTCCACTATATGGCAGATCATGCACGAGAGAAAGATACCGCTGCCTGGCTGGCCCGCGAATATAGCGGCGGGGACAGCACAAAGCTGTTGCTCGCCCGCGCCGGAAGCTCCGTAGAAATGGAATTGCCGTGGCCCAAGGTGCAGCGACGGATTGCCCAGCTCATAGCGGACGGCACTTTTCTGACAGAACAGGAGCGCCAGCCGGAAAGGCAAGAGCAGGATGCCCGCCGGTATCAGGTGGTGGTCTATCACCATTCTGAGAACGGCTTTGATGAGCGCATGGAATATCCCACACGGGAAGAAGCCGAAAAAGTCGCTCAGGGCTATGTGGACGGCACGATGGAGCCGGACGGCTTTGCCTACGATGGCGCAGCGGTCTACGATTTAGAGCAGCGGACCTACCTGCGTATTTTCGGCAACTACCCGGATGAGGCCGCGCAGGCGCAGGTCGCACCACCCGACCTGTCCGGCCAGCCCGTCACTCGCGAGGGAGACACCATCACCATCGGGAACGGGGAACCGACCCATGAGATCGACATTACTGTTTCCGATGAGGAATACGAGGCCATCCAGAAGTCCATCCCGGAGAAAAAGGACTATGACCCTGCTGCGCCGGTCTACCATGAGGACGATACGGTCTATCTGGACAATCAGGAATACCAGATCACAGAACTGCGGGAGGAGACCGTACAGCTTCTTCCTTCCGGCATGGCTTACCCAATCTTCCGGGCCGAAAGTCGGAAACGGTTTGAGATGCTGCTGCGGGAGGACGCCAGGAACGAAGCAATCACAGAGTTCTTGCCAGAGAACCCCGATACCGCAGACCAGGACTTGCGGGACGTGCTGGCCCACGGCCTGATCGGTGCGCCGGATAAGGCGGAGATTTCCGAGCTGCTGCGCAGCGGCGAGTCCAACGCTGAAATTGCCCAGTGGTTGAGTCGGGCTTATCCCGACATCATCGAGACGATGGAGCTGGAGACCGGCGACACCGCCGACTACCGCACCATGACGGAAGGCATCGAGTTGGAAGTGCTGGATGCAGACGAGAAGCGGCTGGCTATGCTGTTCTTCCGCTGGGATGAGGTCGCACCGCTGCTGCGTGGGTTGTATGCCCGCCAGCTGGATGGCTTTGGACAGGAACAGGCCGAACCGGCGGTTGAGGCTGCTGCCACCGTTGAAGAACCTGCCGAAGCCGCCAAGCTCATTGAGGAACCCGCCGAGACACCGGCGTTCCATTCCGAGCCTGTGACCGTTTATCCTGGTGAACAGAACCAGCTGCCCTATGACGTGGTGGTGGAACGGCTGCACATCGACCGGCCGGAACCCATGCCGCCCGAACCGACCCCCGCCCCGGACGCAGAGCCGGGTGAGAAGCCGGGCCACCCGGTCGCCATCCCGATCAACGGCGATTGGCAGACCTTCCCCAACCAGAGGGCAGCTGAACAGGCGGCCTATCAGGAGTATCGGGACAACCTGCGCCGCAACGCCGCGAACTTCCGCATCACCGATGACCACTTAGGCGAGGGCGGCCCCAAGGCCAAGTACCAGGCCAATGTGGCGGCGATTAAGCTGCTGAAGCATCTGGAGGAGACCACCGGACAGGCCACGCCGGAGCAGCAAGAGGTATTGTCCCGCTATGTTGGCTGGGGCGGCTTGGCAGATGCCTTTGACCCGGACAAATCTGCGTGGGCTGCCGAGTTTTCGGAACTGAAAGAATTGCTGACCCCAGAGGAATACGCTGCGGCCAGAGCCTCCACCTTGAATGCCCACTACACCAGCCCTACCGTCATCCGTGCCATCTATGAGGCCGTGGAGAAGATGGGCTTCCGTACCGGCAACATTTTGGAACCGTCTATGGGCGTGGGCAATTTCTTCGGAATGCTGCCGGAGAGTATGGCGGGCAGCCGCCTGTACGGCGTGGAGCTGGATTCCATCAGCGGCCGGATCGCCAAGCAGCTTTACCCCAAGGCTGACATCACCGTGGCGGGCTTCGAGACCACCGACCGGCGGGACTTTTACGACCTTGCCATCGGCAACGTGCCTTTCGGCCAGTATCAGGTGAACGACAAAGCCTACAACAAGCTGGGCTTCAACATCCACAATTACTTTTTCGCCAAGGCATCGGACCAGGTACGCCCCGGCGGCGTGGTGGCTTTTGTTACCAGCCGCTATACGATGGACGCCAAGGATTCCACCGTGCGCCGGTATCTGGCCCAGCGGGCCGAACTGCTGGGAGCCATCCGCCTGCCCAATGACGCTTTCAAAAAGAATGCCGGAACTGAGGTCGTTTCAGATATTCTCTTTCTGCAAAAACGGGACCGCCCGCTGGACATTGCGCCGGACTGGACCCAGGTGGGTCGGACCGAGGACGGCTTCACGGTCAACCAATATTTTCTGGACCACCCGGAGATGGTGCTGGGACGCCAGGAGGCGGAAAGCACCGCCCACGGCATGGACTACACCGTAAATCCTATTGAGGGACTTGAGCTGGCCGACCAGCTGCACGATGCCGTGAAGTACATCCAGGGAACCTACCAGGAGGCCGCGCTGCCGGAGCTGGGCGAGGGCGAGGACATCGACGAATCCCTCCCGGCTGACCCCAACGTGAAGAACTACTCCTACACGGTGGTGGACGGTGCGGTGTACTTCCGAGAAAACAGCCGCATGGTGCGCCCTGACCTGAACGCCACCGCCGAGGCCCGTGTCAAGGGGCTGGTGGGGCTTCGGGACTGTGTGCAGCGGCTCATCGACCTGGAAATGGACGCCGCCGCGCCGGAGGCCGCCATCCAGGGACCGATGGCCGAACTGAACCGGCTCTATGACGATTTTTCCGCCAAGTATGGCCTTATCAACGACCGGGCCAACCGGCTGGCTTTTGCCGATGACAGCAGCTACTATCTGCTCTGCGCCCTGGAGGTGCTGGATGAGGACGGCAAGCTGGAGCGCAAGGCAGATATGTTTTCAAAGCGGACCATCAAACCCCATGAAGCCGTCACCACCGTGGACACGGCCAGCGAAGCACTTGCGGTATCCATTTCGGAGAAAGCCTGTGTGGATATGGCTTACATGGAGCAGCTGACCGGCAAAAGCAGTGAGGAACTGGCCGCTGAACTGCAAGGCGTCATTTTCCGCGTTCCCGGCCAGAGTGAGCCGGATGGGTCACCCCTCTATGTCACCGCAGACGAGTACCTCTCCGGCAACGTGCGCCGGAAAATGCGTCAGGCTCAGCGGGCGGCGGAGCAGGACCCGGCCTTTGCGGTCAACGTGGAAGCCCTGACTGCCGCCCAGCCCAAGGACCTGGACGCTTCCGAGATCGAGGTGCGGCTGGGGGCAACGTGGATCGACAAGGAGTATATCCAGCAATTCATGTACGAGACCTTTGACACGCCCTTTTACCTTCAGCGCAGCATTGAGGTCCACTATACCCCCTTTACGGCGGAATGGCAGATCTCCGGCAAGAATGCCGTTGGACAGAACAATGTGGCTGCTTACTCGACGTATGGAACTGAGCGGGCCAACGCCTATAAAATCCTGGAGGATAGCCTGAACCTGCGGGATGTGCGCATCTACGACACCGTGGAGGACGCAGACGGCAAGGAGCGCCGGGTGCTGAACGCCAAGGAGACTACCCTTGCCGCGCAAAAGCAGCAGGCGATCCGGGAGGCGTTCAAGGATTGGATTTGGCGCGACCCGGAGCGGCGGCAGGCATTGGTGCGCCAGTACAATGAAGAAATGAACAGTACCAGGCCCCGCGAGTATGACGGCAGCCATATCGTCTTTGGCGGCATGAACCCGTCCATCACCCTGCGGGAACACCAGAAAAACGCCATCGCCCATGTGCTGTACGGCGGCAACACGCTGCTGGCCCATGAGGTGGGTGCGGGCAAAACTTTTGAAATGGTTGGGGCCGCGATGGAGGCAAAACGGCTGGGCCTTTGCCAGAAATCTCTCTTTGTGGTGCCGAACCACCTGACCGAGCAGTGGGCGTCGGAGTTCCTGCGGCTCTACCCATCCGCCAACATCCTGGTGACAACGCGAAAAGATTTTGAGAAGCACAACCGCAAAAAATTTTGTGCCAGAGTCGCCACTGGCGATTACGATGCCATCATCATGGGTCACAGCCAGTTTGAGAAAATCCCCATCAGCAAGGAACGCCAGGAGCGGCTTTTGCAGGAACAGATCAGGGAGATCACCGAGGGTATCTCTGAGGTAGAGGCCAGCGGTGGGGAGCGTTTTACGGTCAAGCAGCTGGAACGCACCCGAAAGTCCCTGGAAGCCAGGTTGGAAAAGCTGCAAGCCGAGGACCGCAAGGACGACGTGGTGACGTTTGAGCAGCTGGGCGTTGACCGGCTGTTTGTGGACGAAGCCCACAACTATAAAAATCTGTTTCTTTACACCAAAATGCGCAACGTGGCGGGCCTCTCCACTACGGACGCGCAGAAATCCAGCGATATGTTCGCCAAGTGCCGCTATATGGATGAACTGACGGGTGGCCGGGGCGTTGTCTTTGCCACCGGCACACCTGTGTCGAACAGTATGACCGAACTTTATACCATGCAGCGGTATCTCCAATATGACCGCCTGCAAGAGCTGGGCATGACCCACTTTGACTGCTGGGCCAGCCGCTTCGGGGAGACCTGCACCTCGCTGGAGCTTGCCCCGGAAGGAACCGGCTACCGGGCCAGGACCCGTTTCTCCAAGTTCTTCAACCTGCCAGAGCTGATGAACCTGTTCAAAGAGGTGGCGGATATTAAGACCGCCGACCAGCTGCATTTGTCCACGCCGCAGGTGGAGTACCACAACGTCGTGGCCCAGCCCACCGAAATCCAGAAAGAGATGGTACAGGCACTCTCCGAGCGTGCGTCCCAGGTACACAGCGGTACGGTGGACCCGTCCCAGGACAATATGCTCAAGATCACCAGCGACGGGCGCAAGCTGGGTCTGGACCAGCGGATCATCAACCAACTGCTGCCGGATGAGCCGGGCACCAAAGTCAACCAGTGTGTGGACAATATCATGCAAATCTGGCGGGACGGCGAGGCCGACAAGCTGACACAGCTGGTCTTTTGCGACATCTCTACGCCCCAGGCCCGGCCTGCCAAAAAGGCAGCGAAGGCGCTGGACAACCCAACGCTGCACGCATTGGAGGACGCGGTGCCGCTGCCAGAGCCGGAACCGGCCTTTACGGTGTATGAGGACATTCGACAAAAGCTCATTGCCAAGGGAGTGCCTGCCGAACAGATCGCCTTTATCCATGAGGCCAACACCGAGGTACGAAAAAAAGAGTTGTTCTCCAAGGTGCGCACCGGCCAGGTGCGGGTGCTGCTGGGCAGTACACAGACAATGGGCGCGGGTACCAACGTCCAGGACCGCCTGGTGGCACTGCATGACCTGGACTGCCCGTGGCGGCCTGGCGACCTGGCCCAGCGAAAGGGCCGCATTGAGCGTCAGGGCAACCAGAACGAGACCGTCCATGTGTTCCGCTACGTCACCGAAGGAACGTTTGACGCTTACCTCTGGCAGACCGTCGAAAATAAGCAACGGTTCATCAGCCAAATTATGACCTCCAAATCCCCGGTGCGAAGCTGTGATGACGTGGACGAGACGGCGTTGTCATTTGCCGAGATTAAGGCTTTGTGCGCAGGAGACCCGCGCATCAAGGAACGCATGGACCTGGATGTGGACGTGGCGCGGTTGAAATTGATGAAGGCCGACCACCAGAGCAAGCAATACCACTTGGAGGACCAGCTGCTCAAAACCTTCCCGGAGGAAATCGAGAAAAACAAAGGCTTCATCACCGGGCTGGAAGCCGATATGGCGACCCTGGCCGCCCATCCCCACCCGGAGGACGGCTTTGCGGGCATGGAAGTCCGGGGTGACACTCTCACCGACAAGGAGAACGCCGGTGCGGCGCTTTTGGATGCCTGCAAGGAGGTCAAAGGCTCCGACCCGGTATCGGTGGGTAGTTACCGGGGCTTTGCTATGTCGGTGTCGTTTGACGCTTTCCGGCAGGAATATATGCTCCTGCTGAAAGGCGAGATGACCCACCGGGCGACCCTGGGCACCGACCCGCGCGGCAACCTCACCCGTATTGACAACGCCCTTGCCCAGATGCCCCAGCGGCTGGAGGCGGTGAAAAATCAGCTGGATAACCTCTATCAGCAGCAGGCCGCCGCCAAGGCCGAGGTGGGCAAGCCCTTTGCCCAAGAGCAGGAGCTGCGGGACAAATCCGCCCGGCTGGCCGAGTTGGATGTGCTGCTGAATATTGACGGCCATAAGCGCCCCGCACCGGAGGCGGTGGTGGCTAAGAGCAGCCGTCCCTCGGTGCTGGAAGGGCTGAAACGCCCGGTGCCGCTGCGTAGCCCCGAAAAGAAACCCAAACACCATGAACAGGAGGTGCGATAACATGAACGCAGACAAAAATACGGCCCTCTATGAAAAAATGGCCGCCGAGCAGGACAAGTTCCGGGACTGGCTGAAAAGCCAGCCGCCGGAAGAAATTCTGAACCATGCCTATGAGTACGTTGTCCGTGAGGATATTTTGATGGCAATGGAGGAACTGGATCTGCCCCAAAGCCGGGCCGCCGCGCTGTTGGCGTCGCCGTCCCCGCTGGCCGATGTGTACAAGGAGTTTGCCGACCGGGAGACTTCCTACATGGATGTGGTGCGGGACAGCATCGAGCAGCGGGCCGAGGCAGCACTGGACACCCAGCGGGAACTGCCGCTCTACCGGCATGACGCCGCCTATGCCCGCGAACAGGGCGACCTGGACCTCTATCGGTCGTCCCGCCGCGCCAACATCGCCTGCAAGGAGGCCATCGAGGCATCCATTTCGGAACATTACCGGGACAACCGGCTGGACAGAGACGCGGTGCCCCAAGTGATCGAACAGTTCGGCTACACCCGCACTCTCTATGTGATGGCAAACACCGTGCAGCAGAAAGATTGGGACGGACGGTTCAGTTCGGCCAACAAGACGTGGGCCAAGACGGTGGACATCCCGCCCAACCCGGACGGCTTCGGCGGCGAACGCAACCGGGACTTTGTGGTGAACGGTGACACTGGCCTGGTCGATCTGTTTCTGAACCAGGCGCGGCAGGATTATCTGCGGCTCCAACCGCTGACGCCGGAGGAAATCCAGGCCGAGGCCACTCGGCTCTTGCAGGAGCTTCGTGCCCCGAATATCCCCAACAGCCCCCACGGCACCCACTACATGGCCCGCGTGTCGCCGGACTTTCTGGCCCGTGCAGGCACCCAGGCCCACGAGCAGCTGATGAAACTGCTGCCGTTCCGCAGCCTGGCGATCACCGGGTTGATGGACCGTCCCGGCACCTATGTCACCATCCTTGCCAGCGAGGATCGCAGTAAGGAGCTGCGCCAGCCTCGCCGTTCTGTCCGACGCCAGCTAAAGCAGGAACCGCACCCCGCTGAAAAACCTGAGAAGAAAGCACCGGCCCGCAAAAAGCAGGAGCCGGAGCGATGACCGCCCCCAAGCGCAAGCGGGACGTGCAGCTGAACTTCCGGGTCTCGCCGGAGGAACTGGCGTTGATCGAGCAGAAGATGGCCCAGCTGGGCACAAAGAACCGGGAAGCCTATCTGCGTAAGATGGCTCTGGACGGCTATGTGGTGCGCCTGGAACTGCCGGAGCTGAAGGAGCTGGTCTCCCTGATGCGCCGGAGCAGCAACAATATCAACCAGCTGACCCGCCGTGTGCATGAAACTGGGCGCATTTACGACGCTGACCTGGAAGATATATCCCAGCGGCAGGAGGCTTTGTGGGACGGGGTGCATAGGATATTGACCCAGCTGGCAAAGCTGTCGTGACAGGGGCATACGCCCCCGGCTGTGAGGGAGGTCTGGCGTATGCGGGCTGCTGCGCCGGGCCTCCCTCCTTTTTCTTTGCCCGTATCGTTGCGTTTTGGCGGGGTGTGATTGATAATGGAGTCAGAAACGAGGTGATGGCTGATGCTGACGTTTGAAAATGTCTTGACTGTGTTTCGTGATTACCTGCGGCAAGACCCGGAGGAAGAAGTCCTTCCATGCAGGCGCGGCTACGTTCGGATAAGCTGGAACAGCGATTCCCGCTACTGTGTGGACGGCGTCCTCTGTCGAACCCCGGAGGAACTTTTTGATCTGTTGCTGCAAGATTACTGGGATTTCGAGCTGATCCGCCGGACGCAAGGCCGCAGAGAGGCCACCGAAACGGATGAGAAAGCCGTAGATGAACTGTGCCAGCCATACCTGGACTGGCGGAAGGAGGCGCTGAAATGAAAGCGATGCTGTTTATCTTGAGATTGATGATGAAAATTCTTGCTGCGCCGGTAGTGTTGGCGCTGACCCTGTTCACCTGGGCGTGCTTCGGGCTGCTGTATGTGTCCAGCTTTATCTTCGGCCTGGTCTCCACGGTGGTGGCGCTACTGGGGATCGCAGTGCTTGTGACCTACTCACCGCAAAACGGCATCATCCTGTTGGTGATCGCCTTCCTGGTCAGCCCGGTGGGCCTGCCAATGGCCGCCGCCTGGCTGGTAGGCAAGGTGCAGGACCTGCGGTTTGCCATCCAGGACGCGGTGTATGGCTGAATAGAAAACACAGAATTGCCGGGAGTAGTTGCCCGGCAATTTTTTGACTTTACTTTCATGCTAATATTGCGTATAATATTAGCATGAAAGGAAGGTGAAGAACATGAGCCAATTTCAACAACTGGATCAGTTGCTCGAACACCAGGATGGGATGCTGCGCACCGGGCAGGTCCTTGCGGCTGGGATCTCAAAACCTGTTTTTTATCAATTCGTGCAGTCTCGCGGGCTGGAACAGGCGGCGCATGGGATTTATCTTTCCAAAGATGCTTGGGTGGATGCCATGTATCTGTTGCACTTGCGCTGCCCACAGGCAATCTTCTCCCATGAAACAGCGTTGTTTTTCCATGACCTAACCGACCGGGAGCCTCTGGCCTATTCCATCACGGTGAAAACGGGCTACAACCCTACCCGGCTCAAGGGTGAGGGTGTCCAGGTATTTACAATTAAGGCGGAGCTGCACGAGGTCGGCCTAATTGCGATGCAGACGCCTTTCGGCCATGATGTGCCGGTCTACGATATGGAACGGACGATCTGCGACCTGCTACGCAGCCGGAACCACATGGAAATGCAGACCTTCCAGGGCGCTTTGAAAGCGTATGCCAGACGGAAGGATAAGGACCTTCGGACGCTGATGCGCTACGCAAAGCTGTTCCGGGTTGAAAAGATTCTACGCCAGTATTTGGAGGTACTCTTATGATAAAGACAGCAAGGCAGCTGAAAGATTTGATCCGCAACCTGTCCAGGAAAAACGCTGCGGGTGCGCAGATCCTGATGCGTAACTACATGATGGAGCGGTTCCTGGAGCGCATTTCTCTCTCGGCCTACCGGGACAAATTTATCCTCAAAGGTGGGATGCTGGTGGCCGCGATGGTCGGTCTGGATGCCCGCTCCACGATGGACCTGGACGCAACGGTTAAGGGAGCCAACGTCAATGTGGAGGATGTGGAGAACATGATGGCCGAAATCATCGCTGTTCCCATTGATGACGGCGTTACCTTCCAGGTGAAAAGCATCTCGGAGATCATGGACGAAGCGGAATATCCCGGCATCCGGGTGACGATGACGACGCTCTTTGATGGAGTGAGGACGCCGCTGAAAATCGACATTTCCACTGGTGATGCGATTACTCCCAAAGAGGTACGGTACAGCTTTAAGCTCATGCTGGAGGACCGATCCATTGATGTGTGGGCCTATAACCTGGAAACTGTGCTTGCGGAGAAGCTGGAGACCATCATCACCCGAACTACGACCAACACCCGTATGAGAGATTTTTACGACATCGCCATTCTGCAACAGCTTTATGGCAGCACTCTGGACCCGCACATTCTCCATGACGCGCTGCTGGCGACAGCCCACAAACGCGGCACCGAACGCCATCTGGCTGAGGCCGCCGAAGTCTTTGACGAAGTGGAGACCAGCCCGGTCATGCAGGACCTGTGGGTGGCCTATCAGAAGAAGTTTTCGTATGCGACCGACATCGAATGGAATACGGTCATGGCTGCGGTTCGGCAGCTGTTCGCTCGTTGCGAGGGCATGGCATGAAAAAACATGGACACTACTGTAAAATCTGCGGCGAGTACAAGGCAAACGAAAAATTTTCCGGCAAAGGCCATGCCGCGCATATCTGTAAAATTTGCGCTGCCCTACCGCCAGAAAAACAGGCAGAAGAAATGACGATTATCCGGCTTGTCAACCTTCCCTGGCGATTATCCAAAGAACAGCTTTCGTGGCTGAAGAAGCGGATGAAAGACCGACGGGACACTGTGCGAGCCTTGGCAACCGAACAGTATGAAATGCGGTTCCCACCCAGGATGGAACTGGATGAAATGGAAGATGACCATGAGGAAGATTTCGACTTTTATATGGATGAGGAAACCGATATAGAGTAAACCGATGCGGTCTGTGATGAGCAGGCCGCTTATTTTTTGAGGAAGGAGGGCACCCACATGGCCACCACCCGTATCATACCGCTGCACGCTGGCAAGGGCCGCAAGGTCGGCAAGGCGATCAGCGACATCATCGACTATGTAAAAAATCCAGAAAAAACCGACCACGGTAGGCTCATCACCAGCTATCAGTGTGACAGCCGCGTGGCCGACGCCCAGTTTCTGCTGGACAAGCAGACTTACGCCTCCCGCACCGGCCGGGTGCGCGGTGCGGACGATGTGATCGCTTACCACCTGCGGCAGTCCTTCGTTCCGGGCGAGATTACGCCGGAAGAAGCCAACCGCCTGGGCGTGGAGCTGGCCCGGCGTTTTACCAAAGGCAAACACGCTTTCATCGTCTGCACCCACATTGACAAGGCTCACGTCCACAACCATATTATCTGGAACTCCACCACGTTGGAGTGTGACCGCAAGTTCCGCAACTTTTGGGGCAGCACCCGCGCCGTCCACCGTCTGAGCGACACCATCTGCATCGAGAACGGCTACTCCATCGTGGAGGCCCCCAAACGGCACGGCCAGAGTTACAACAAGTGGCTGGGCGACGCGGCGAAGCCCTCCCACAAGGAGCAGCTGCGCCAGGCCATCGACCGGGCGCTGGCACAAAAACCGGCCAGCCTGGAGGAGCTGCTGCGCCTGTTGGAGCAGGACGGCTTCACTGTTCACCGACGCGACAAAACCATCTCCATCGGCACAGAGGGCTGGGATAAAAATGTTCGCTTCGACCGGCTGGGGGACGGCTACACGCTGGGCGATCTACTGGCGGTTCTTTCCGGCCAGAAAGATCATACACCCCGAAAGAAAACCGCTGTGCAGGCTGCTCCGCCCAAGGTAAATCTACTGGTGGACATCCAGGCAAAATTGCAGGCTGGAAAAGGTGCCGGGTATGCCCGCTGGGCCAAGGTGTTCAATCTCAAACAAATGGCCCAGACCCTCAACTATTTGTCCGAGCATGGGCTGCTGGACTATGCAGATTTGGAAACCAAAACAACAGAGGCGACGGCCCGTTATAATGCGCTGTCCGGCCAGATCAAGGCCGCCGAGAAGCGCATGGCTGAGATCGCCGTGCTGCGCACCCACATCGTCAACTATGCTAAGACTCGTGATACCTATGTGGCCTACCGAAAGGCCGGATACTCTCGGAAATTTTACGCTGAGCATGAGGATGAGATCCGGCTGCACCAGGCGGCCAAGGAAGCCTTCAATGAGCTGAACGTGAAGAAACTGCCCACCATCAAGGAGCTTCAGACCGAGTACGCCCAGCTGCTGACGGACAAGAAAACGGCTTACGGAGAGTACCGGCAGGCCCGCGCCGCCATGCGGGAGCTGCTGACGGTCAAGAACAATGTGGATCGGGTGCTTGCGATGGAGCAGACCGAGCCGCAACAGAAAGAAAAAGACTACGGCCAGCGGTGAGCTGGTCGTAGTCAAAAGCGTTCGCCAGAACGCGCAGCCACAGATTGAAAATCTGTGTTCAAAGGGGGCTTGGGGGACTTCCCTCAACAAGCGCGTGGGGCTATCTGGATAGCCACAGGCATCGCTTGCCAGTCACTCCCGTCCATGTCTTGCGGTTACTTAAAAATGGCATAGAGGCATGGATAAGTCTGATTTTATGTGCGTTTCACCGTGCTTACCAATTTTGTCCGTGACCATCGCTCATGGAACAAGGGCTTGTGCAGAGCCATGCGAATCCCGGCAAAAAACAGCCAGAACAGATACCCGCCGACCAGCAATCCATGCAGTACAAGAGATGCTAAGCTGTCCAGGTGCAATATATCCATCAAAATAAATAGCAGCCGATTCAAGCAGTACGGCACTCCGACCAGGCCAGCAACCAGCAGGCCATAGCGCAGGAAATATTGATACCAATGTGCTGTGTCATCATTCCTTTGCACAATTTTCATTCGGGTCAGCCGCTTGCCAGGGGTCTGTCCGTGACAAAAAATAGGCAGCAGCCCAAAGTACAGAAGAAACAGAACCGGCATCCATTGAATGGAGAGAGTGATTCCAAACGAGACCACAACCACGGCTAGGATGCCTGATATAAAGATCAGGCAAGCCATATCGGCCAGAAATGAGAAAACACGCCGCGTAAAGGAGATGGACGCACCCCGTCGGAAGCTGACGGTATCTAATTCTTGCCGTGTAGGCAAAAGGCGGCTCACCGATCCTGCCAAAGCAAAGCCAATCATGCTGCCGGTAGTATTGACGATTAAGTCATCTACATCAAACAGACGGTAGCTGCCTGGATAGACAAAGTACAGGCCGCTGAGTTGGGTCAGCTCGAAAAACAGAGAAAGCAAAAAAGACAATCGCAAAGTTTTGCGCCAATTATAGCAGAAGTAATACCGCAGATAGACACCGAAAGGCATTGTCATAAACAGATTGAACACGGTGGTCCAAAAGGCACTTCCGGTGAAAATGCTCAGCCAACTTGCAGGCTGTCCGGGCTGAATCTGTGACTGTTTGGCTATATCGGCAATGAAAGAAAATGGGATGAGTTGAACCTTATGCCCGTGCAGCGTAGCAGCTCTCTCCGGCGTAGGCAACGGTAGAATGACCAGGCAGTAAACGCAGAGAAGATACAGAATAAAGCTGTACACAATCAGCACCCGTAAACTGAGGACTGATCCATATTTATGATAACTCCATGCGATGTACGGCACTGTGAACAGGACAATGATTATCGGATAAATGACCATTGCCTGCCGCAGTGCTTCAAGATATTGGCTCATCTGTTTTCCTTTCCGGGTTTTGTTCTATGCTTATGAAATAAGCGGCTGGGTCGGCAGCGAGATTCTAACTTCTAACCCATGCGGGGCGTTGGCGGAAAAAGAGACGATTCCGCGATGTGATTTTACGATCTGTGCTACCAGTTTTAAGCCCAGACCATGCTCTGACTTTTCATCGCTGCCCTGGGTGCTGGCAATGTCATCCCCGCGATTTAATGCCTTCAGACGTTCCGGTGTGATTCCCATTCCGTCATCTGAAACCGTGCAAATGCAGCGCCCATTTTCTTCTCCGACAGAAACGGCGATCCTGCATCCTTGTGGATTGTGGGTGATACTGTTGCGGAGCAGATTATCCAGCATACGCCGCAGCAGGCCCTCGTCCCCCAAAAGGTGGATTGTGCGCCCTGGCTGCATCTCGGCAAATACGATCTCATACCGGCTGTCCAGGCCGCTGTTCAGCACTTCACTGACAGCTTGGCGGTTGGTCTCAACCCAATCCACATCTTTGAAATGAACGGGTTGAAGCGCATATTCCAGCTTGGTGGTCAGGTTCAAATCGTCAATCAGCCGTTTCATCTTTTCGCTTTCCCGGCGAATAATCCCTGCCTGTTTTCTTGCGTTCGGCGGAAGGTTGCGGTCATCTTCCAGCTCGCTGGCATACCCCAGGACCATCGAAAGCGGTGTGCGAATGTCGTGGGATACTCCGCGAATCCACTCCGCTCTGGTGTTGTCCTTTTTCTTCATATAGTCTGCGGCCCGGTTCAGTCCGGCGTTGATTTCGGCCAGTTCCCCTTGTTCCTCCAGATGTGACGCTTTTCCGTGACTTAAATTTTGAATACCTTGCAGAATGGGCGTCATAGCTCTTTCTACTTTGCGTGTGTTCCGAAGAATCAGGAAAACAATGAGCAGCAGATTGATAATAAAAACCGCTGCGATTCCACCGAGCATAACCCCCATATAGGGCCACTCCAGAGAAAAATAATACTTTACCAGCGTTCCAGGTTGATAGCCGACAACCATAAGGTTGCCGTCCGCACGCGTCCATATTTTCACCGGATAGTCTTCCAGATACCAGCGGCTGAAAGAGGCCACTTCCGCACTCGTATAGGAACGCGGCAACTTTTCCGGCAAATTCTGCTGCCAGACAACATCGCCATCTTCGTTTAGCAACATCGCCCAGGCAGATTGCTCTTGCAACATGGAGAGGGCGGCATCATCTGCAACCCATTTTTCATCCTGCATCACAACGTGGTCCGAGAAGTCGCGGACGGAAAAAGAGGTATCCGCCCCGCTCATACTTCCTGTAAGGATGATTGCAACGAACAAGGCGAGGTTAACGGCCAAAAATAAAATTACGATTCCGACCGTGGAAACGATATACCGCCGGAAAAAACGCTGCACCGCGCTCATGGTGACACCTCCTTGAGATTGAGGCGATAACCAAGGCCCTTGACAGTGACAAGGGAAACCGGCTTTGATGGGTTCTCTTCAATCTTTTCCCGCAGGTGCCGGATATGGGTAGAAAGGGTGCTTTCATACCCTTGCCAAAACTCTCCACATATTGTCTCGCACAGGATACCCGTGGTCACGATCCGCCCTGCGTTTTGATACAGCTTTTCAAAAAGCTGCATCTCTTTGGCGGTCAATGCCTGTTTTTCACCGTTTTTCCAAACTTCTGCATTGTCCATATCCACGGTGGCTCCAGCGAGTTCCACCATTTCATTTTGCCTTGGGTAAGCGCGGCTGAGGATCGCGCCGACTCTGAGCAGCAATTCTTTGGGCAAAAACGGCTTGGCGAGATAGTCATCTGCACCAATTTCTAACCCTTCAATGCGATCCTCTGCTTCACCACGGGCGGTAAGCATCAGAACAGGGACCCGGCTTGTCCGGCGTATCTTTTTCAAAACCGAAAAGCCGTCCATATCCGGCATCATCACATCCAGCACAATCAGACTTGGCTGTTCTTCCTGCCATATCCGCAGTGCCTCAGCGCCCGATGCGGCAGTTCGTAGATTTGTATACCCTGCCCGCTGGAAAATGGAGAGCAGCATTTCCAATACATCGCGGTCATCATCGACCAGCAGTATTTTGTGATTTGTCATAAGCAAATTTCACCACCTATCTTTATTTTCATTATACCGCAAAGGATGCCGGATGCCTATTCTGTGTCTAAAATCTCAGAGATAATTCAAGGTTGGCTCAGCGTTATCTCAAGGTTGAGATGGTATGCTTAGACCATCACGAAAAGGAGGTATTCGCACATGAGCGATTATGTTATCGAAACCCGTGGCCTTACCAAAACATACGGAGAGCAGCACAGTGTGTCCAATCTGTCCATCCATGTGAGGAAAGGGCGTATCTACGGCCTGCTGGGCCGCAACGGAGCCGGGAAAACCACCACCATGCGGATGTTGCTGGGCCTTACTGCTCCATCCTCCGGCGATGTGAAGATTTTCGGCAAACCGCTTCGCGGCAACGAAAAGAACATCCTGCCCCGTATCGGCTCCTTGATTGAAGCACCGGGATTTTACCCGAACCTGACAGGGACAGAAAACCTTCAGATCTTTGCCGATCTGCGAGGTCTCAAAAGTCCCAAATATATCAAGGGCGCTCTGGAAGTCGTCAACCTGCCATACCGGGACAAAAAGCTGTTTTCCCAGTATTCGCTGGGCATGAAGCAGCGTCTTGCCATCGCACTGGCTGTCATGCACAACCCGGAACTTCTGATTTTGGACGAGCCAATCAACGGCCTCGACCCTATCGGCATCGCAGAGGTGCGCGACTTCATTCGGGAACTGTGCGACGCCACAGGGAAAACCATTTTGATCTCCAGTCACATCCTGTCGGAGATCTCCCTGCTGGCCGATGACATCGGAATCATTGACCACGGCGTATTGCTGGAAGAAGAAAGCCTGGAGGAGCTGGAAGCAAAGAACGGGAAGTATCTCCGTTTTACGGTGTCCAATGCTGCACTGGCTGCTAACCTACTTCAGAGCAAACTTAGCATTCAGAATATCGAAGTGGACAGTGCCAATGAGCTGACGGTCCGCGACCTTCGACTGGACACCGGCGCGGCAGTCCGGCTGTTTGTGGACGCAGGATTGTCTGTGTCCGACGCTCATCTCTATGAGGACACGCTGGAAGATTACTTCAAACAGGTTACAGGGGGTGAGGGCATTGCTTAAACTTTTGCGCTGTGAGTTTGCCAAGCTAAAACGAAAGCCCCTGTTCTTTGCGGCTGCGGCCATTTCGGCTTTGATCCCCTTGGGATGTGCGCTGTTTCTGCCGGAGATGCAGGAGTTTTCAAGTGGCGCGGAAGCGGTGGATCGCCTGATGTCCACTCTGTTCCAGTTGAGCGCCTATCTGCTTCTGATGCCCGCTGTGGTGGTTTTGGCATCGAATCTGCTCTTTGAAGAACAGGACAACGATACCCTAAAGAACCTGATGACTGTTCCCGTGAGCAAACCTGCGCTGGCCTTGGCGAAGATGACGTTGCTGTTTCTGTTTTCCGTCGCGTTTATGGCTGTCGGCGGCCTGGTCAATTTGGCTATCGTGCTGGCATCCGGGCTAGAGCCAGTTGGCTTTTGGAAACTATTTTTCGTAGGAATCGGACAGGGAATTTTGATGTGGACCGGGGCGTTACCCTGTGTCCTTCTGGTGGTGCTTTTGAACCGCAGTTATATTATCTCTGTGATTATCACATTCTTTTACACGGTGATCAACTATATTTTTGGCATCAACGACTATTTCATCATGCAGCCCTTTGGATTCAATCCGGGTACGTTGCTGCCTGGATCGTTGGCCTTCCGGTGGTTCTATCAGTATTTTGACACATCTAACCCCACTGCACAGATGACGGAATTGATGGAGCAGATTAGCCCTTACTTTGTGACAACATCCCAGGTTTTTCTGGTCATTGTTCTGGAGTCAGTGGCATTCCTGACATTGATCGCGCTGGTCTATAAGCGTCAGAGCTGTTAAGGAGGTGTAAAGTCATGTGGAGTATTCTAAAAGGTGAATGGCACAAACTTCGACGTTGCCAGATTCTGTTGGTTGGCATTGTGGCTCTGACGCTATGTCCTGTAGCGCAATACGGCGTCCAGTTGCTTATAAACCCGGAGCTGCAGGATCAAAGTTTCGATTTCCTCAAGCTATTTGCCAATGTAATTTGGGGAAACACACAGATATTCCTGCCAATCTCACTTGTTATGATCGGCGGCTGGCTGATCGACCGTGAGAATACAAATGACACCATGAAGAATCTATTGACGGTGCCGGTATCATACCCAAAGCTGCTGGGCGGGAAACTGATCGTCACGATTTTCCTGTCAATCCTGTTTGGGATTTATAGTGTAGCCGTAACGGTTCTAACCGGCACGCTCGCCGGTTTGGATGGGCTTTCTGCCGCTGTTCTGCTGCGGCAGGGCGTGCAGTTAGTCGCAGCCGCTTTCAATACCAGCCTGGTCTGTATGCCGATGATCCTGATTTTCGGCCAGATGCGTGGGGCCTACCTGGGCGGGTCGCTTCTGACGTTCTTCCTGGGGTATTGCATTTTGTTCTTCAAGAGCGGCTTCCTGCTCTCTGCCTACCCGTTTTCGGCGGCGCTGATTCTCGCCGGTTTTGATATGCAGGCGTATAACGGCGCTACACAGGCCCCAAGCACTTTGCTGGCGCTGGCAGGCATAGCGGCAGTGTTGGTTTTGACGATGGCAATATTGCTGCTTTCCCGCCCCAGCAAAAAGGCGAGCAATACGAAAAAGAAAAAAGCCAAAAAAGGTCGCGGCAGGCGTCGCGCCTAACGAAAGGAGAGAGTTCATGCGAAAATCAAACTATAAAGGTAAAATCTGCGTTTTTCTTTGTGCGCTTCTTTGTGTCGTCAGCCTGTCTGGATGCTCAACGGTCATGCAGTCGTTGGCAGACGGTACGGATGCTGTGTTAAGTGGATTGACGGATGGCACGGATATTGTACTGAACGGATTGGCGGATGGCACTAATCAGGCCCTTGATGCTTTATCCGAAGCTGATGACGGTCAGGCAAAAGACAGCATCTTGGAAGCCTTTGGCAAATTTGTTGATGATGCGGGGACTGCTGCGCTGACGCCCCAAAGTAAACTGCAAGGCCACAAAAAGCACGGTGCAGATGATTACACGGGGTCCTATGAAGCAACGTATTCCGATTTTGCAGGTACAGAGATTTTGTTTGGTGGTACTACCCTGGAGCGCGAAGCGGGAAGTACACTCCACATCACCTGTTCTCTTTCTCTCGAAAGTGGCAAGGCAGCGGTTTTTCTTCGCTCAGGTGCAGATGATCCGACCATTCTTCTCTCGGAGAGCGGTGAGTACGATGGCACAGTTGAAGTAGATGGCACAAGCACTTATATCGGAGTGTGGGGCGACCAGGCGGACGGAACCGTATCCATTGAGATTGAATAAGGAGTACTCATTATGAACGCAAAGAAAAAAACAATCATCATTGCTTCCATAGCTATTTTGTTGGTAGCGTTTATCGTAGTTGCTTTTCTGGCTACACAGAGAAGCTCGGACTACTACACGCAAATTGATAACGACTGTGTAACCGAGATTGCACCGCATGGAGCGATGAATTATCGCTACACATTAAGTACCTACGACGAGACCGGGGCAGAAAGAGAACTGAGCTTTGAAACGAGCCGAATTCTCACTGACGATGCATATCTATGTCTGAAGGTGGCTCCATTCCGAGGCGTTGTCACCTGGGCGGAAGTGCAATTTGATGAAATGCCTGCCGCCGTGCAGGAACAATACGGTGGCAATTCGTAAGCCGGAGCCTATGACATAGGCGATATTTCAAACGGAAAGGCAGGTGCAGTATGAAAAGAATAAGAAAGTTCCTATTTCGTTTCTTCGCTCTAGCGATGCTGGCCATGCTCGTTGCTGGCAGTGTTTTGGGCGGATTTGGTTATAAAATGTACCGTGATGCACTTGCCGAGCAACCTCTTGATGAGAAAGTCGCAGAGATTCAAGCCGATCCCAATTATACTACCCTTGCTGAAATCCCGGAGATTTATTTGGACGCCGTTGTGGCGGTAGAAGATCACCGTTTTGAACAGCATTTTGGGATCGACCTGATTGCCATAGGCCGAGCCGCTTGGAATAATCTGACCTCTTGGAGTCTGCGTGAGGGTGGCAGCACCATAACACAGCAGCTTGCCAAAAACCTGTATTTCACGCAGGAAAAAAGTTTTATCCGTAAGATTGCTGAGATGTTTATGGCCTTCCGACTGGAAAACGCCTATACGAAAGACGAGATTTTAGAGTTGTATGTCAATTCCATCTATTTCGGAGACGGCTACTACTGTATTTACGATGCAAGTCAAGGATATTTTGGGAAAGCCCCCTGTGATATGACGGATTATGAATGTACTCTTTTGGCGGGGATTCCCAATGCTCCCTCAGTTTATTCACTGACTGCCAACCCGGAGCTGGCAGAACAGCGTCAAGAGTATGTTGTGCAGAGAATGGTGCAATACGGCTACATAAGCGAGGGTGAGGCACAAACTATCCTACAAGAACAGTCATAACTGAAATCTATATGAAATCCATCTGCCGGACGACGGCAAAAGAAAAAAAGCCGTCGTTCAGCAGGCAATTATCATGCCTTAAACACACTTACGGCGGCTTTGACAAAATCAAG
>ERZ779880.720-NODE-720-length-36907-cov-4.215266_pt1 | contig 36907 bp, 39 predicted proteins | sample MGYA00511555_ERZ779880 | MGnify/ENA primary metagenome ERZ779880 (study PRJEB29588, sample SAMEA2145815) | human gut metagenome | biome: human gut; feature: human-associated habitat; material: faeces | place: Denmark | collected 2008/2010 ... | reverse complement strand
GGTTCTATTGTTTAACTTTTAATTTTTCGGTAAAAATTTACCGAAGTATTGTTATTATTGTTTTCGGTTGCAAAGATACTCATTTTCCTCCAAATATCGTTTGTTTATCCGAAAATCATTATAAAAATCGGCAAATAATTTGCCTAATTAGAAATTTTGCTAATTTTTGCATGATTTACAGTGACTCGTCCCATCTTCATCTTGCATACCACTATATTCTATTAAAATGAAAACAGATGTGCCTACTTATAATTTTCTTCTTTTGGAGTTGATTTATGAATATCAAAATTGGAAAAATTCCGCGTTATCCGTGTTAATTTTTGTTTTCTCATAATTTCATTTTGGGGTTACGGGATTTTGTTGTTCCTAATTTGTTTCTTTTGCCATTTTGTAATTCGGATTAGCATTGATTATCAGAACATTACAAACAATCAGTAAGATTGCGAAACAAAAATAGCGTACAGTGTACAACGACAAAAATCGTTCTCTCTGTACGCTATTAAATCTTATTAAAAAGATGAAAGATTCTAACTAGCATCTCTTGGCATCGTTCCGTTCATCACAATAATCATCGGATACTCGTGTTTTACTTGCTCTGCTTGGCAATCCTTGCGGTTCACTACCTTACTGATAAACCATTGTCTGAACAACAAGGCTTGGTATGTATCCATTTGAAGTGCTATGGCGATAATCACTTCCATATCATAGACATGCGCAGAATATCCATTTTCAAGTTTGATGTATTGAGAATGCTGGAAGTCTTTCAGCACACTTTGTTTCCAAATGCGCTTGATGGTATTCTTCACTGCTGTCCCTGTTACATTCAACAGTTCGGCAATCTCCCAAACTGTCATCCACACCTCACCATGATGTGGGGCGTAGATGACCATATCTTCTTGTATTGTTATCACTTGTCGTTTCATACTCTGCCATTTATAGTGTTAGTATTATCGTTGCAAACATTTCCAAACGTGAATTCCTCAATGTTATTAATCTGCTGAGACAACTTTTCCACGTCTTTGCTCAATTTCTCCTTGGTAATTTTGGCATACACCTGGGTTGTCTTTATGTCCTTGTGACCAAGCATTGAACTCACGGTTTCTATTGGGACTCCGTTGGAGAGGCAAACCGAGGTTGCGAACGAATGACGGCTCATGTGCCAGGACAGCGGCTTGGTGATACCACATTTCTTGCCCAGTCTTTTGAGCGAATCCATACAACTTTTGTAGTTGGGTACTGGAAATACCCTACCGTCTTCACATAATCCACGGTATTTTTCCATAATCTGCTTGGGATAGTCAAGCAACTTGATGTCGGCTTCAGTTCCCGTCTTCTGTCGATGGATTATTATCCACTCGCCATCGTCAAAGAACGTTTTGATGTTCTCTTCCTTCAGGTTATAAAGATCTATGAAGGCAAGACCAGTGAAACAACAGAACAGAAACAAATCACGTACCATGCTCATCTTCTTTCGGGTGATTGGTATTTCCATGAGCAAGCGAATCTCTTCTTTTGTCAAGAACTCCCTTGTCGTCTCTTCTTCCTTGTACTCATATCGTCTGAAAGGGTCTTTTACAAGCCACTCATTATCTATGGCGCGGAATACCATTGCACGGAGATTGCGGACAAACACCATCGCAGAGTTTATCTTCAAGTGCTTTTCGGTTCTGAGAAAAGTCTCGTAGTCCGTGATAAAAGGCAGAGACAACTCTTTCAAAGCAATATCCTTGACATGATAATGCGATTGCAAGAACTCACCGACATAGGCACATCCTATTCTGTATCTTGTGAATGAGCTCAAAGACTTTATGCCAGCCTTATATTGCTTTTCCATTTCATCACGGCTTTGGAAATAGACTTTCATCAGTGTATGGCAACGATACTCTAAACCAAGAAAGGCATTCTTCACCTTGTCGGCAGTAACGAAGTTGTCCCTGTCCATAATCTCCTGATAATGCTTACTGATACTCACACGCATCTTGTCCAATTTGCGGTTTACTTCCAAAGCCTGCATACTCTTACCTATCATACGTCCGCCCTTGGTGTCCCACAAATTTGGATTGGCAGTTGTCTTGCAACTGAACTGCGCCTGTGTTCCGTCCACTGTGATACGTCCCATAACTGGAACAGTACCATCTTTCTTTACTACCTGTCTTTTGAGGTAGAAGATAATTGAAAATGTACTCTTCATAACGTCATTCTTTTTTGCGTTCAAAATTAATACATGAAGAGTCTTTTCTTGCTACGCATTTCACGGCAGAACACGGCAAAATTGGTTCGTAACCAAAAAACTTACGTTGCTCATCAGTAACTCACTATAAATCAGAGCGTTCAAATTCAATTCGTAACCTTCCTCATTCTTCCGAACCTCAACATTCACCATTTGGGGTATAGGTTACGGATAGGTAACGTTCCTCTGTCTCATCTTGTCGTATTCCCGTCTTCGTCTGTCCTCGCCACTTTTAACCAAAATGAGGAAAGTAACTGATAACCAGTAAACTTTCCTCATTCTTCTCTCAAACACTTTTTATATGCACTTTCGGAGAGTGAAACGTATACTGTTTTATATGGGAAGATAATGTTCAACAAGTAAATTTTTCAAGTCTATATGTATAAAGCCGACCTCAAAATCACTTTTGGGTCGGCATTTTCTATTTGCCATTCGTCCGGCAAACGGTTTTCCGGATAAATGGGTTTTGTCATCTGATTTGGGGACGATAATTCTTGCGGATAGGATAGAGTTCCTCTGCTTTTACTTCAACAACTTGTCCTTCGCGGGCGATAATCAGAGTGGTATGGTTATGTTTTGCACGCTCCACGAGGCGTTTCTGAGCCAGGTATATGCCTTCGTCGATTTTGCGCTGCATTTCATAAACCTCATCCTCGCTCATTATCGTTTTCTTCGGTGTATTGGTCTTTGAATTTTTCATATACGGCTGGTTCAATAATAGTTATACTCTCGTCTTTGCATCCGTAGGCTATTTTGTTGGCCGGACAGGTGCTGTTGTCATACAATGCCCAATAGTCGCATACGGGCATATAGAGGTTGAACAGGTTACTCAGGCCGTTGTCGTAACGGCGGTAAATCACATCGAGCGGGATGTTGTGTCCACCTTCGCTTACGCGTTTGGCCACCCGTTTCACGGCCTGTTCCGGACTGCTCAGCGAAAAGAAGAGCAGCGTGACGAAATAGCCTCTTTTCTGTGCCTGTTTGATGAGCTTCACGTAAGACCGTGTAGCTAATGTCGTTTCAAAAGCAAAGGTTTCGCCTTCTTTCAACAGGTGGATGATGCGTTCTATCATCAGGCGCCCCGCCTGGATGGCTACGCCTTCGGGATTGAACGGAGACAGTCCGGCTGCGATTTCGTCGGCGTTGACGAATTCCCGGCAATCCAACATTTCCGGAAGTACGGTAAAGCTGGCTGTCGTTTTTCCGGCTCCGTTACAACCTGCAATGACGTACAAGTTGTGTTTTTGTTCTCCCATTACATTATTTATTTAAATACTGAATGACAAAGATACGATTTGGCGATGAATCCGGCAATATTTCCGGTTCCTTTTTAAGGGGGCTGAGTGAAAAAGCAGACGGTCAGCCTTTCTTTTTCAGCAAATCGGGACGCAAAGCCTTTGTGCGTTCGAAAGACTGTTGCAGTTCCCATTCCTTAATCTTGGCTTCGTGCCCGGAAAGTAAAATTTCCGGCACGGTCCAGCCTTTATAATCGGCCGGACGGGTATATACGGGAGCTGCCAGCAGGTTGTCCTGGAACGAGTCGGAGAGGGCGCTTTGTTCGTCGCCGATGACACCGGGTACGATACGTACGATGGCATCTGTCATGACAGCGGCTGCCAGTTCTCCGCCCGTCAGTACGTAATCTCCTATACTGACTTCTTTCGTGATGAGGTGTTCACGGATGCGGTAGTCTATACCTTTATAATGTCCGCACAGGATGATGAGGTTTTCACAAAGGGAGAGCGTGTTGGCCATCGGTTGGTCGAACTGTTTGCCATCCGGTGTGGTGAAAATCACTTCGTCGTAGTCCCGTTCAGCCTTCAAGGCCGAGATGCAGCGGTCTATCGGTTCGCACTGCATCACCATGCCCGCAAAGCCGCCGAAAGGATAGTCGTCCACCCGGCGGTACTTATTCGTGGCATAGTCGCGCAAGTTGTGCAAATGGATTTCCACCAAGCCTTTCTTTTGGGCACGTCCTAATATGCTTTCACGCACAAAGCCTTCGAGCAATTCCGGCAAAACGGTAATGATGTCTATTCTCATGGGAATCTGTTTTCTTGTAATCTACTGCAAAAGTAGTGATTTTGCGCCGGATTTCATGGCGTGTGGCGGCTGATTACTAAAAATAGAAGTTAAAAAGGAAATTTTGGGAACAGAAAACGTTCCGTAGATTTGCTTTTCTAAACCTTTAGATATACATTTGCCATATCAATAACTAAAGTATTAGAAATAATGGGAAAGCAGGGTACACTGACAAAAGCTGAGATGCAAGTCATGAACATCCTTTGGAGTCTGCCTTCGATGAAGGGTACCATTTCGGATGTGCTTGAGGGGTACGGCGAGAAGAAACCGGCCTATACTACCGTAGCCACGTTCATGAAGATTTTGTTGAACAAGGGATACGTGGGATTTGAGAAGCTGAAAGGAACGAAAACCCAGTGTTATTATCCTTTGATTACGAAACAGGAATATACGCGGAAAGTGCTGGACGGGGTGAAGGAGGACTTGTTCGGCGGTTCGTTGTCCTCTTTGGTTCGTTTTTTTGTCAAAGAGGAACGTATCTCGGAAGAAGAATTGAAAGAAATGCTTAAGATGGTGGAACGGCAGGGGGATGAGCCCCGGCGCACGTAGCCCGCAGTCCACAGGGCATGGTGGTGGAACAGTTTAAAATATAGGATATGGGAACATTCTTGGTTTATATCATCAAATCGGCTTTGTGCCTGACATTGCTTTATCTGCCTTATACCTTATTATTACGTAAGGAAAGGCTGCATCGCTTGAACCGTATGGCCTTGTTGGCCATACTTGCGGCTTCGTTCCTTTTCCCGCTTTCGCAGGAGGAGTGGTTTGGCGGAATGTGGCATTCGTGGCAGTCTGCCGCACCGGAAGGGGCGTATGCCGGATTGATAGACCGGCTTGGGCGGACGGAGCTTTTCATGCCGGAGGTCGTCATCATGCCGGATGCGGATGTTCCTGTTTGGCCTTTGGTGTGTGTCTGTCTTTATTTCGCAGGTCTGGCGGTGTCGTTGTCCGTCCGTATGTACCAGTTCTTCCGTATGCGTCGGGCGATATCTCGCGGTTGTCTTTGGCGCGAGAGCTTTTCAGACGGTATTACGCTCTACTGTCATGCCCGTCCCATGCCGCCTTTCAGTTGGATGCACAGCGTCGTGATGTGGGAAGGAGACTTGGAGGGCGATGCCGGCGAAGCCATTCTCATGCACGAAAAGGCCCATGTGCTGTACGGCCATTCCTACGATACGCTGCTGATGTTGGCTGTGGAGGCTGTACAGTGGTTCAATCCAGTGGTTTGGATGATGGAGATGGACTTGCGCTGCATTCATGAGTATCAGGCCGACGAGTACGTACTGAACCATGGAGTCAACGCGAAGAACTATCAGTTATATCTAATAAAAAAGGCCGTTGGCAGCCGACTGCAATCTTTTGCCAACGGTCTGAATCAAAGCACACTTAAAAAACGTATTGCTATGATGTGTAACAAAAAATCAACGAAATGGGCAGTTTTGAAGTACATGTACCTGCTGCCCGTGGGGGCTTTTGCCACAGTGGCATTCGCCCGTCCGGAGATCGTAAACGGAGTAGACGGCCGGTTGGAGCAACTCTCAGCGGTCAAAGTTACGGATTTATCCGCAACCGCGAAAGCCGTCGCGGCTGAAAATGTTCAGCCGGAACCTTTAAAAATGGGAAAAAGGGCTTCCAAAGCGGAAGTCTCAGAGGTGAAAGCCTCCAAGCCTTCTTCGGTTGTGGCGAAGGCAGATTCGGCCGTTGCCTCTTCGGAAAGGACGTCCGAAGGTATTGTGGTGAAAGCGATGGCACCCCGGAATGACCTTCCAGACCGTGTGGAGTTCAAGGGGACAGAGCTTGCCCGAACTGATGGGAAAGATTCAGCGTCTTATTATTTGAGGTTGAAAAGTGCCAAGGTCGTACCTCGTAATGTGTATGACGTGGTAGACGTTAAGCCGATGTTTCCGGGAGGTGATGCCGAGTGCATGGCTTATGTGGCGCGTAACATGAAATATCCAAGCGAATGTTTGAAGAACGGTGTGACGGGACGCGTGCTCTGTAGTTTTGTCATCGACACGGACGGGAGCCTGTGCCGTATCGAAGCGGGGGAGAAAAGTTATGCGCAGGCGGTGGACGGCAGTCCGGCATCCAAAGAAATGTTGCGACTGTTTGTCGACGAGGCTTTCCGCGTGATAAGCGGAATGCCGAAATGGACACCGGGACAGAAGGACGGGAAGGCGGTGCCCGTGCGCTATGTTTTGCCGTTTACGTTCCGCTTGCAATAGCATGTGAGCCGGTCGATATACGGACTGTCTTTCGGTGGGGGATGGACGTTCCGGTTTGACTTTACCTTGATGGGCCCGTTCCGTAGGGTCGAGGTTATGACGCCTCCTACGGGACGGGCTGTTTTTGTACCGCGTTTTCCGCGATGGCCCGCGCCACGGTGTATGCCGTGGTCCATGCGGCCTGAAAGTTAAATCCTCCGGTCACGCCGTCGATGTCGAGCACTTCGCCTGCAAAGTACAGTCCGGGGCAGGTCTTGCTTTCCAGCGTTTGCCGGTACACCGATTCGAGGCTTACCCCTCCGCACGTGACGAACTCTTCGCGGAACGTACTCCTGCCGTCCACGTCGTAGCGGTCGTTGCACAACGTGTCGGCCAGTTTGCAAAGCCCTTTGTGCCCCAATTCGTTCCATTTCCGGTCGGGAGCGATGCCGGATTTACCGATGAGGTAATGCCATAACCGCGCAGGCAAGTCGTACGGGCGCAAGCCGGAGATTTTCTTTTGCGGGTGGCGTTGCGCCATGTTTTGTAGGATGCCGGTCACGGTTTCGCTGTGGGGGTCGTTTGTCCAGTTGACGAAAATGGGGAAGCGGTAAGCTTTCTCCTGTATGAAACGGGCGGCATGGGAAGACAATTTCAGGATGGCCGGGCCGCTCATGCCCCAATGGGTGACGAGCAACGCGCCTGAATGCCTGAATTTGGTACCGGGGATGCCGACCAATGCCGGGTCTACCACGGTGCCCATCAGCCCGCGCAGTGCCGGGGAGGCAATGTTGAACGTAAAGAGCGAAGGGACGGGCGTTTCGATACGATGCCCCAACCGTTCCAGATAAGCGAAGCTTTCGCCACGCGGTGAACCGCCGGTGGTGATGGCCACGCGGTCGAATAGCAGACGGCCTTGGCGCACATCCTGAAACGTGATTTCATACTTCCCGCCGCAAGGCGTGAGGGTTTCCACGCGGTGGGAGGTTTTCACCGTGACCCCCAATTCCGCAGCAAGGCTTTTCAGGCAACCGGCTACGGCACGGGCATCCTGTGCGGCCGGAAACACACAATGGTCGTCTTGCGCGACGAGCGGCACGCCGTGCGCTTCGAACCATCGGTAGGCATCCCGGTGACCGAACTGTTTGAAAAGCCCCTTCAAGAGCTTGTGCCCACGGGGATAGACCTGTTTCAGGTCTGTCACACCCTCAAAAGTATTGGTCAGGTTGCAGCGTCCGCCGCCCGAGACCAGTACTTTTTTCAATACATCCGCTTGCCTTTCGAGTACCGTGACCTCCACCTGCGGCGCGAATGTTTTCAGGTTGACGGCCAGAAAGAAGCCGGCCGCTCCTCCGCCAATGATTGCTATCTTCATTGTTTCCACGATTCTTTTTAGTGGACAAAGGTAAGTATAATCGGGCGGATTTGAAAGCCCTGCACGTGTAGAGGGAAAATAAAACGGGGGCGGCGGAACTTTTATGCCCGGAAAAGTCCGTCCCCGTGAATCGGGCGTATGCCGTCGGGGTTCACTTGTCCGGCTTTTCAAGGCCGCCGGATGTCTTAGGCGCGCTGTATTCTGCATCGCCTTCGGCCACCATGCCGGGGGCTTCTTGTTCCTCCGTCCCGTAAACCGCAGGGCTGCGCCGGGGTTTGAACCGCTCCAGGAACGTGTGGTTGATGAAGTATTCCATTTCGAGCAGGGTGCGTTTGCGGACGGCGGGCTTCAGTTGGCACTCCCAGATGGTCATCACCCTCCAGCCCATACGTTTCAGGGCTTCCTTGTTGCGTGCGTCCCGTTCTTGGTTCCGCTTGATTTTCTTCTGCCAGAATTCCGTGTTGGAACGGGGTATGTTCCCGTCGGCCTCGTGTCCGTGCCAGAAGCAGCCATGGATGAAGATGACGATGCCGTACTTGCGCATCACGATGTCGGGCGTTCCGGGCATACCTTTCACGTTCTTACGGTAGCGGTAGCCCCGTGAGAACAAATAGCGGCGTACAATCCATTCCGGTTTGGTGTCCTTGCTTTTTATTTTGGCCATGACGGCGGAACGTTTCTTTTTATCCCAGATGTCCATGCCTGATGCGCTTTGTTGCAAAATTAAATAAAAAACGCTGATTCCTTGGCAAAATGACAGGAAAACCTTCGTTCCGGCAGGGTGCGCAAGAGGGAAACTGTAGGCCGTCAGGCGTGAAGGATTGCATAAATATTCATTTCAGGGGGGCTTGACGCATGTTTATGCAGTATATATTCATTTACTTTGAGGAAAGAAAAAAATCGTTTGCAGCCAAACGAAAAATTTCTTTCCTCATATAAATTCCGGGTACTCCGCATGTCGTGGAAAAAATCCGCCCGAAATGGGAATTTTTCGCTGCACGGAGAGGGGCAAAACTGCTTTTTTGCGGCTTTTTCGTTCTATTTTCCTGTATTTCGCCGACAAGAATTTACGGACAGAATGTTGGCGGTTCCGCCTCGCAGGTTTCACCGGAAGAAGAAAGAAGCGGAGGACAGGCGGTTCCCGTCTGCTTTCGTCTTGTGAAAAAGCTTTCAGGCTGTCTTTTTGATTTTTCCGGGAGGCGCGTGCGTCGCTTATTGGGCATCGAGGTCGCATCGAGGGGCGAATGGACGATTCTCGAAGGTATGGGATTGACGTTTTGACAGATTGTGCCGGAAAAGTACGCTTTTCTTTTTTCTTTGCGCCCTTGGGCGTTTTCTGCGAATTGACTATCTTTGCTTATGCGAATGACGGGGGAGCCGTTCGCGGGAACAGAGCCGCGATGTCTCCCCGTCAGGGTTTATCATTGAATGCAAATGGAAGTAAAGGAACAGATAGAGCGGCTTCGCAATGAATTGCACCGCCACAACTATAATTATTATGTGTTGAACGTCCCGGAGATTTCCGACCAAGAGTTCGACCGCATGATGCGGGAGTTGCAAGACCTCGAGGCGGCCCATCCCGAATTTGACGAGCCGGACTCGCCGACGCGGCGCGTGGGGAGCGACCTGAATCAGGAGTTCGTTCAGGTGCCCCACCGCTATCCCATGTTGTCGTTGTCCAATACGTACAACAAGCAAGAGGTGGCCGACTTTTATGAACGCGTCCGTTCCGGTTTGGAAGGCGAGCCGTTCGAGCTTTGTTGTGAAATGAAATACGACGGGCTTTCCATCTCGCTGACCTACGAGCAGGGGCGATTGGTGCGTGCCGTGACGCGGGGCGACGGGGTACAGGGCGACGACGTGACGGAAAACGTCAAGACCATTCGTTGTATTCCGCTTCGTCTGAACGGGAACGGTTACCCCGAAGAGTTTGAAATCCGTGGGGAAATCCTGATGCCGTGGACGAGCTTCGAGGCATTGAACCGTGAACGCGAAGAACGCGAAGAACCGCTTTTCGCCAATCCGCGTAACGCGGCTTCGGGGACGCTGAAAAGCAAAAACTCAGCGGTGGTGGCGCAACGCAAGCTTGACGCTTACTTATATTACCTTTTGGGAGAACACATTCCTTTTGACGGGCATTATGAAAATTTGCAGGCGGCCCGCTCATGGGGATTCAAGATATCCGGGGGGATGAAGAAAGTAACTACGCTCCAGGACATTTATGATTTCATAGATTATTGGGACGTGGAGCGCAAGAACCTGCCTGTGGCTACGGACGGCATCGTGCTGAAGGTCAACTCCCAGAGGCAGCAACGTGCGTTGGGCTATACCGCCAAAAGCCCCCGTTGGGCCATCGCTTACAAGTTTCAGGCGGAGCGTGCCCGTACGCGCCTGAATGCTGTGACCTTCCAAGTCGGACGTACCGGAACGGTGACGCCGGTGGCCAATATGGATCCGGTGCAGTTGGCCGGTACGGTCGTGCGGCGTGCCACGTTGCACAATGCCGACGTGATGGAGCAGTTGGATTTGCATATCGGGGACATGGTGTATGTGGAAAAAGGAGGGGAAATCATTCCCAAAATCGTCGGTGTGGATGCCGATGCGCGGGGACCGGAAACGGGACCAAGGGCCGAGTTCATCACCCGTTGTCCGGAATGCGGGGCCGAACTGGTGCGTTACGAGGGAGAAGCCGCATGGTATTGCCCCAACGACACGGCTTGTCCGCCGCAAATCAAGGGGCGCATAGAGCATTACATCAGCCGCAGGGCCATGAACATAGACAGTCTGGGGCCCGAAACCGTGGATGATTACTACCGTCGCGGCTTGATACGCGATGTGGCCGACCTGTACGATATACAGGTGCAGCAGATTAACGGCGAGGACGGCACGCGCGAGAAATCCGCGCAAAAGATAGTCCGCTCGATTGCCGACTCCGTAGAAGTTCCTTTCGAACGCGTGGTGTTTGCCTTGGGCATACGTTTTGTCGGTGAAATTGCGGCTAAAGCCTTGGCACGCCATTTCAAGTCGATGGACGCGCTGGCCTCGGCATCGTTGGAGGACATGTTGCAGATCAACGGAATCGGTGTGGTGATAGCCGAGAGCGTGATCCGCTATTTTGCAAACGAAGCCAACCGCGATTTGGTGCGCCGTTTGCGGGAAAAAGGAGTCCGGATGGAGCTTTCCGACGAAGAATTGAGCAGTCATTCCGACAAGTTGTCCGGGCAGAGTATTGTGGTGAGCGGGGTGTTCTCGCTTCATTCGCGCGACGAATATAAAGCCATGATAGAACAGCACGGTGGAAAAAATGTGGGCAGCATCTCTTCGAAGACTTCTTTCGTGCTGGCCGGAGCCAACATGGGACCGGCCAAACTGGAGAAAGCCGGTAAATTGGGTATCCCTATCCTCTCGGAAGAAGAGTTCTTGAAAAAGATAGAATCGTGAAAGATTGTTTGCATTATGGGATTTTATTTGTATTTTTGTCGCGAAATAGATAGAACTACTTAAACTATGGCACAAAATAAGTTCAAGGGGTTGGGAATTGCTTTGATAACTCCTTTTAAATCGGATGGTGAAGTGGACTATGAGGCGTTGACCCGTCTGGTAGAATATCAGATACGGAATGGCGTGGATTTCCTGTGTATTATGGGAACGACGGCCGAAACACCTTGCCTCTCGGCTGACGAGAAGAAGATATTGAAAAAGATGCTTGTGGAGCGTGTAGCCGGCCGTGTTCCTTTGTTGATGGGATGTGGCGGGAATAACACGGCAGCAGTAGTTAAAGACCTGAAGGAAGGGGATTGGAGCGGCATCGACGGTATCTTGTCGGTTTGTCCTTATTATAACAAGCCTTCGCAGGAGGGGTTGTACCAGCATTTCAAAGCCATAGCGGAGGCTTCGCCCGTGCCGGTCGTGTTGTATAACGTACCGGGGCGTACGGGAGTCAACATGAGTGCGGAGACGACATTGCGCTTGGCCCGTGATTTCGAGAATATAGTGGCCGTCAAGGAGGCCAGTGGGAATATGACCCAGTTGGAGGATGTGATAAAAAACAAGCCTCGCGACTTCGATGTCCTTTCAGGGGATGACGGCATCACTTATCCGCTGATTACGATGGGGGCGGTAGGTGTGATTTCAGTGATAGGCAATGCTTTGCCCGCCGAATTCAGCCGTATGGTCCGCATGGCACTGAACGGAGATTACGAGCATGCCCGTATCATTCACCACAAGTTCTCGGATTTGTTCAAATTGTTGTTTGTAGATGGCAATCCGGCCGGCGTAAAAGCCATGCTCCATGCCATGGGAATGATTGAGAACCAACTTCGTCTGCCTTTGGTGCCTACACGGTTGACCACGATGGAGAAAATCTCGTCTATTTTGAAAGAGTTGGATATCCGCTATTAAGCAGATAGCGGATTGAATCGTATGCAGCCGCCTGTCGGAGAGTTTATTCCGTCGGGCGGCTTTTTTTGTACCTCCTGTTTCCGATGGGTTGATAGGTGTTCTGAATAGTTAAATAATGTGTGTTTTTGCGGATTTTCCGGCAGACGTTCGTAAACCGTGTAGAAAGCATTGAAAATAAGAACGGAAACCAATATTTATCATTTATGAAAAAACTATCTCTTTTTACGGTGGCTTTGTTTTTCAGCATCGGAGGGGGCGGGGTATATGCCCAGGGGGCATTCGTCCATCCGGGGCTTTTGCACAGTCAGAATGACTTTGACCAAATCAAGAAACGCCTGGCAGAGCACGACGCCCAGACGCTACAGGCTTTTGAGGTGTTGAAGAACAGTTGGGTGGCCAACAAGGCAGTGAACGACATTTGGGGAGTGACGGAATATATCAAACGTGGAATTGCCGGTGACGAAAACTACATGAACGCCTATCGCAATGCGGCCAAGGCTTACCAGTGTGCCTTGCTTTGGAAAATTACAGGCGAGGCGCAATGGGCGGAACGGGCTGTTTATGTGTTGAACCAGTACGTAGCGATTACCAAAGGAATCGGTGGGAATACGAACCAGTCCTTGGTGCCCGGCTTTATCGGTTACCAATTTCTGAATGCGGCCGAGTTGATGCGTGATTACGAGAAGTGGGAGAAAGAGGATTTCGAACGCTTCAAGCAGTGGATGATCGACGTGTGGTTCACTACGGCACAAGACTTTCTGGAACGTCGGCACGATACCGTAGTGCGCGAAGGTAACTGGTATCATTATCACAGTAATTGGGGATTGGGAAATGCTCTTTTCTGTGTGTCGCTGGGCATCTTCGCCGATTTGCCGGACATTTATAATTACGGTATGTACTGGATAAAAGAAGGGCCGGGCAATGAATCGCTTTATGTGGGTGACAGTCATCCTGTGAAGCAAGACCAAGGTATGTGTGGTTACGGATGGGGGCTCATTCCTTGGTTTCATGAGGATACCCGTGGTCCGTTCGGATACTTAAACCAGATGCAGGAAAGCGGCCGTGACCAGGGGCATGCCATGGCGGCGTTGGGCTTGTTGTCATACGCCCTTCAGTCGGCCTATAATCAGGGAGACAATGCCTTTTGTAACTTATATAACCCTTTGATTCCGGGTGAGGCGGGGCAGACCATGGTGGCCGGTGCGGCGGAATATGTGGCTATGTACAACTGCAATCAAGTAGACCCCGCCGATATTCCTTACACTCAGAATTGGTGGATGGGTGGATTGAGCGGTACGGGGCGCGGACAATGGCGGCCGATATGGCAGTTGTTCATCAATCATTATCAGAACCGTATGGGAATGCCAATGGAGTACTGCACGCGGATGTCCAAGATTGTGGGGATAGAGGCCGGGGGAGGTTCCTACGGTACGAATAGCGGCGGTTTCGACCATACGGGATTCGGGACGCTGATGCATGCGGACGAGGCGGTGACGGAGGAGAGGAAGCCCACCGTGCTTTCTCCGGAAATCGTACAAGACGGTGCTGTACGCCCATACGCCGAGATGAAAGAAGTGAAGAAGGGTACGCCGTTAACCTTGCGGGCTGTATTACCTGATGGTGAAACCGACACGGGAAACTGGGAATGGGAAGACGGCATGAAAGGGGCGAGCCGCGACATTACGGCCGATGCTTCGGGTGTTTATCGTTTGTTTTACACCAATACGCAGGGGGTGAAGAGTGTGCAGATGTTTTGCATTTCCGTATATGGAGAGGGCATTCGTGCCACGTTGACCCCGTGGATAGAGTACGACGGGGTACGCATGAACCAGACGAGCGAGTTCAGTGCCGTCAACGGAAGGGACGTGACCCTTGGGGCTGATTATGCCAATTGGAACTATGTGGCTTCCACCAGATGGTATGACAGTCAGGGGAAGCTGTTGGGCTCCGGTGGTTCTTATACATTCCGGCAAGGGAATTCCGACCAGACTTTCAAGGTGGTGCTGACCAATGAGTCCGGCGTGGAGATAAGCCGGGAATTCATGATTAAGAATTCGGTGGTAATTCCCACGTTAGCGGTGGACGGGAAAGAGCAGGAGAGTTTGCGGGCTATCGTCACACAAGGGCATGATGTGGTAATGAAAGGTAAGATAACTTCCGTCCGTTATCGGAACGGAGTCTACACTTGGAGTTCCGGCGAGCATACGGAGTCCATTTCTTTTGAGAACGTACAATCTTCCATCTACCGCCATTTGGACTGGATAGACACTTCATCTTCCATAAAGACATACGAGGCTAATTTTGATTTTGAAGTCAAGGTGTATCAGGAAGGACGGACGCTGGACGACGGTTACTATCGTATGAAAGACCGTGCCACGGGGAAATACCTGAACAGCCGTACGATGAAGTTCGAGACATTGGAAGGAGAAGGGGATTCTACTGCTTTCATTTGGCATTACACTTGGCTGGACGACATGGAACGATATAAAATACAGAATCACAATGATTCGGCTTATCTGAACAACGAAGGGGCGCTGACCGACCGTGTCTACAGCAAAGCGCGTAGTAGCTTCTATTTATATACGTTGGTAGGGGGAGAGGAATTGGAATGCTTCGTGCGGACACCGGAGCGCTACGGTTCTTATTATTGGGAAACCGACGGCGAGACGTTGGTTTGCGACCAGGCTGACAAGATGCCTTCCGACTTTCCGTTCGTATTGGAAAAGGTGACTGGCAACGGAGGTGAAACAAGTATTTCCGAGGCTGTGGCGTGCGATGCGGCATTCACGGTGGACGTGACACATTCAGGGATTACGGTTACGTCCGGAAGTGCGGTCGGTATGACGGTTTACACGATGGCCGGTAGTCCGGTAATGCGTACCCGATTAGGAACCGGTACGCATACGATACACACCGCTCCGTTGGCTCCGGGCATTTACATCGTCCGCGTGACGGACGGAAAGACGGTAAGGAGTGTGAAATTCGTCCGATAGGACGGAATGGACACATCAAGAGCAGGTGAAGCCCGCCCGGTATTGTCGGGCGGGCTTCTTCAATATCTGCATGCAAAGCTTTTTTCTTCTTTCGGAAAATAGTATATTTGCCGATAGGTTTTGTGAGGAAGTGTGACATGAAAATGTACGTACGTTATTTTATAATAGGATTTCTGTCTCTGGTTTCTTCTTGCGTCAATGAAAAGGAAGATGCCGGCATGCAGCCGGATGCGGTGGAAGTGGGAGACATGTTGCCGGAATTTACCGTAGTGATGAATGACGGACGGACGGTGGAGAGCGGAAGTTTGCAAGGGCAACCTTCGTTCATATTGTTCTTCAATACGGCGTGCGGGGATTGTCGCCGTGAATTGCCGCTCGTACAACAAATGTACGAAAGGTACGGAGCGGACGGTCGTATGGTTTTTATGGCCATCAGTCGGGAGCAGGACGCATTAGCTGTCGGAGAGTATTGGGCGGACAACGGACTTACGATACCTTTTTCCGCACAGACCGACCGTACGGTTTACCATTTGTTTGCTTATTCGTCCATACCCCGCATTTATGTCGTGGATGCGTCGCGGGTCGTTCGGGCGGTTTTTACGGACTCTCCTTTGGCGACGTCGGAAGACTTGACGTACGAGATAGAACGTGTATTAAAGGAAATCAAAGATACGGAAAAGTAAGTTTGAGATTATGAAATGTTTAGTGATAGGCGCCGGAGGTGTGGGCGGCTCTTTGGCTGCTCTGCTGGCCTTGGCCGGGAATGAAGTAACGTGTGTGGCCCGTGGGGAGCATAAGGAAAAAATGTTGGCGCATGGGTTGCGTTTCCATTCGGGAATCAAAGGAGAGCAGGTCGTCCCGTGTTATGTTTACGACGGGACGGAGGAACGTCCGGGAGAGATAGGTGTGGCTACGACCGAAACTTATCGGGGGAAGGCCGAGCTGATATTGGTCTGCGTGAAAGGGTATTCCGTCGATTCCGTGGCGGATTGCATCGTCCGTGCTTCGGGTGAGCGTACCGTGGTGCTGCCCATCCTGAATGTGTATGGTTCGGGGCCCAGAATCGCCCGTGCCTGTCCGGGCTCACGGGTTATCGACGGTTGCATTTACATCGTAGGGTATATCCAGGCTCCGGGCGAGGTGACACAGAGCGGTCAGGTGTGCAAACTTGTGTTTGGGGCACGTCCCGGGGACGGTGTTTCTCCGGAAGAACTCGAAACCGTTCGCCGCACGTTGGCGGACGCGGGAGTGAAAGCGATTCTTTCGGAAGACATAGACCGGGATACTTTTGCCAAATGGGGATTTATCAGCGCGATGGCCGGAACGGGGGCTTTCTTTGACGCACCGATGGGAGCCGTACAGAGAGAAGGCGAGGAACGGGACGTGTTCATCGGCCTGACGAAGGAGAGCACGGCGTTGGGAGAGCGCTTGGGCATCCGTTTCCGGGAAGACCCTGTGGCGGCCAACCTGCGTGTCATAGATGCCTTAGACCCACAGACGACTTCTTCTTTGCAGAAAGACTTGAAGAAAGGGCGGGAGTCTGAAATACAAGGACAATTATTCGATATGCTGGATGCCTGCCGGAAACAGGGAATAGAGGCTCCGACATACGAACGGGTGGTAGCGAAATTCAGGAACTCCTGAATGAGGACAGCCCAGGCAGAAACTGAAACAGAAAACTCCTCCGGCTGACATCGCTTTGCGGTGGTCGGCCGGAGGAGTTTCTATTACGGGATGAACCTTGGTGGCAGAAGCCGCCGTTAGGTTTATGCTTTCTTTTTCAGGCGGTTCTTCCAGAGTGCCGTCATGTCCTCCAATGTCTTACCTTTGGTTTCGGGCACGCTCCTCCAGACGAACAGGGCTGCAAGCAGACAGATGATGCCATACAGGCTGTAAGCGAACATGGGGCTGAAATCGTACAAAGCCGGGAAGGTGGACGACACCAAGTAGTTGAACACCCATTGGAACGCTACGGCGATGGCCACGGCTTTTCCTCGGATGGTGTTGGGGAAGATCTCGGCAATGAGAACCCAGCAAATCGGCCCCCATGACATCATGAAGAATGCAGCGTACACGATGACGGACAGAACCGGAACGATACCTTTGACGCCCATCTGGTCGCAAAGGGCTACGGCAAAGGCACCGACAGCCATACCGATGGAACCGATGATTAGCAACGGTTTGCGTCCGAAACGGTCGACGGTGAAAATGGCTACCAAAGTGAAGAGGATGTTGACCACACCCATGATGACGGTCTGCATCATACCGCCTCCTTCGGCACCGGCACTTTCAAATATGCGTGGGGCATAGTAAAGCACGGCATTGATGCCGATGGCTTGTTGGAAGACGGAGAGAAGAATGCCGATGACGATGACAGCCACACCGTATGTGAATAGCTTTTCAGTCTTTTCCTTGGACGTCTGTTTGATTTCCTCCAGTACCCTTCCGGCTACATTGCGGCCATTGATTTTCTCCAAAATGGCAAATGCCCTTTCGTCTTCACCGCACATCACCAGATAGCGCGGAGTCTTGGGTACGCAGAACAGCAACAGGCCAAACAAGGCGGCCGGGAAGGCTTCGGACCCGAACATATAACGCCAACCCTCGTACACGCTCCACATGTCGGACTCGGGGCTGACAGACATCACACCGCTTACGGCGTCTTTCAGGATGACCGGATTCTGATGGTCGCCCATAATCATATAGTTGACGAAATAGACTACGAGCATGCCGAAGATAATGGCAAACTGGTTGCACGACACCAGTGTGCCGCGGATGTGGGAAGGGGCAATCTCGGCGATATACATCGGACAGACGGCAGAAGCCAGTCCGACGCCGACTCCGCCCAACACACGATAGAGGTTGAAGGCAATCAGCAAGTCCCAGTTGGCCTTTCCGTATTCGAAGAAAAGAAACTCCGGATAGTAGGAACCCAATGCGGAGAGGAAAAACATGACGGAAGCCAGACGGAGGGAATCGCGTCGCCCCAGACGGGAGGCCAGATAGCCGGATATGGCGCCGCCGATGACGCAACCTATCAATGCACTGGACGAGGTGATGCCGTGCATCACCTTGTCATACTGAAAATCAGTCGCGGTGAGGAAAAAGGCTTCAAGGCCTTTCTCGGCACCGGAAATCACTGCCGTGTCGTAGCCGAACAACAGTCCGCCCAAGATGGCTACGGTGGTAATGGAGTACAAGTACAGTCTGTCTCCTTCTTGTGTCAAATTCATGATGATTCGTTTGATGTTAAATTAATAAATTTCATTATGTTCGTCCGGACTGAACGACTTGCCCATACCGTGCAGTTTGTTGTACAACTTACGGTCGAATTTGTAGTACCGCGCGGCCCGGTGGGCTACGCCGGTCTGGAATTCTTCCAGAGGAAGCACATATTTCATTTGGGCAATCCGTTTGTGGAAATTGCGAACGTCGAATTTCCGGTCATATATCGTTTCGTAAAGTGTGCGGAGTTCGGCTGCGGTGAATCTCTTGGGGAGAAGGTCGAACAGGGCAGCGGGCTGCGTCTGCACGTATTGCCGCACGAACCATAGGGCTTCGCCGATAATCTGGTTGTGGTCGAAAGCCAAAGGGCAGAGCGCATCGATATCCGTCCAACAGGCTTCATAGCGGTCGGACAAATGGGTAAGTTTCTTGTCGATTTTTACCATCGTCAGGTAGGTGATGGTGACGATGCGTTCCACTTTCTGGTTTAATTGGTGGAAGCGTTCCAGCCATTTGGTGTCTTTCGGGTTGTTGGTCCGGTTTTTAGAACCGAACGCCCTGAACTGTATGAGGTGAAGCTCATTCAGTCCTGTCAGTTCATAGAGAACCCGCTGTGCCGCCTCGTCCAGGTCTTCGTCATTGTAAATCAGACTGCCCGGCAATTTCATGTTATTATAGTAGCCGCTTTCTTCGTGGCCGGTCTGCTTTACGAGAAGCACTTTGAGATGTTCGCCGTCAAAACCTAATACGACACAGTCAACAGAGACGTGAGGATTGATCATTTCATCGACGCGTAGGGGATTTTTCATCGTATTGTCGTATTTTGCATACAAAGATAGTATGGCGGGAGGGGAATGGGAGATACCTTTTTTATGTTATATAACATATAATCAAGGGGCTTCGGGACTACTTTTCATCTTTAGTATGATAAGGTGCGGGGTTTTACCTGATTCCGGAAAAATGTACGGGGCATATCTGCCGTACGGTTTGATGCGGGAGTTTTTTTCTTGAATACAGATAATCAGTTTTTTATCGTTCGCAACTTTGCTTTCGGAGTGTAGGGTACAGCTTTCTCAGGCAGAAATGCGGCATACGCTTTCACCGGAAAGGGAATTACAATAAGTCTTGGTTTTAAAAAAAGTTAAGTTGAGAGTGGCTCGGGCGGCTTCCTTTCGTGAGCAGCAGGCGGTGAAGGGGGAAATCGAATCGTGGAGTACGTTTTATTTTACACCAAAGAAGGGTTTTCTTTTCTGCGCCAAACGAAAAATCAATCTCAGCCGAATGATTTTTCGTTTGGCTGAGATTGATTTTTCATTCTCAGGAGATTTTTTTGTCCATTTCAATCAGTTGAAAACCAATGCTATGCAGAATGCGACTTTTTTGTCTGAAATCCTTATATCCCGTATCCCCTGCGAGGTGTATGTCCGGCAGGTGTACCCGTTTCCTTTAGGGGTGAAAACGAAAGCAGGCAGAAAGGTATTGTGGACCCTCTGCCTGCCATATCCTTCTCTTACGGAGTATTTTTTGATGAAGTTCCGTAGATTATTATTTGCCTCCGGCTTTCCAGAAGTTTTCTTCTTTCTCGATTTTTGCTTTCTGAGCCTTATATTCGGCATTGGCCTTTTCGTACTCTGCATTCTTGCGCTGTACTTCCTGAATCTTCTCTTTCAGACGATTGGCAGAACCTGAGATGCTGACGTCTTCCTGAGCTGCTTTCGTACAATAGGAGATAGCCTCTGAGAAGTTTTTGGATGAGGCCAGAATCTGTGCGCGTACCAAATGAGCTTTCCCTGCGATACCTGCGTTGTATTGTACGGCTTTGTCCAAATATGAAAATGCCTTGGCGGAGTCTCCCGTTTTCGACACGGCATTGGCAATCTTCAATGCAATGGCCGCTTTAGTCTGGTCGGTGGGGCATAATTCAAGGGCTTTATCAAAATATTGCACCGATTCGGCCACTTTTCCGTCTTTGTAGTATTTCTGTGCCGTACCGATGGCCGATTCGTAGCTCGGTTCGATGTTGTAGGCGTATTCTGCTGCCTTGAAATAAATGTCGGTATCGTCGCAATCATTAGCAGCCAATAAGGTCAACGCTGATTTCAGATAAGCCAGATTCGTTTTGTTTTCTTCGATTTTCGGACCGAAAATAGCAATAAGTTGCTCGCGGTCGGCAGCTTTGGATTGGGCAAACAAGGTTTCGATGCGGTTCAGTGTCGGGTCGTACTGTGCCACGATCTTTTGAGCCGCCACGGAGTCTGTCGCTTCGTTGGCCAAGCTCAACATGCCTTGGCAAGCCTCGCGACTTTCCATATAATCTTTCAGGAACTGCTCGCGGAAAGCGGTAGAGTCGGCCATGTATCTTTGATATGAGATTTCAAAGAATTTGTCCAATACGAAACCGGGAACCTCTTTGGCGCCATCCTTATTAATAAGGTCTATACCCTCGCGGAACATGGTGTAGGCCTTGTCCAGCGAATAACCGTCGGCCACGCCCGCACCGTAGTAAGCATAGTCGAAAGCCTTACGGGCCAGGATGTCACCCTTTGTGGCACGCTTGTCTGCCTTCGTAAAAGAATTGAGGGCATCCATGTGCTTCAGACGCGTGTCATATAAGTTCATCAATTCGTTGAAGTATGCCTTTTTCTTCGTCATGTCCTGCTCTTTGACCAGTACGTTGGCCAGAATCATGGCACCATAGGCATACGTGCTCACTTCGGCGCACGGAGCCATCGTGAACACGGCTTTCCAGGGCTCGTATGCCCCTACGTAATCCTGGGCTTTGTAGCTGTCTTTGTAGGCTACGATATTACCTAAGGTCGTGATACTGTCTTGCCCATGTCCAATACGGTCGTACACTCTCGTTCCTTCGTATTGAGCCATAGTTGGTACACAAACAGCCGTTAAACCAAGAACCGTTGCAATTTTTGTAAATTTCATTTTTATCCTTCTTTTAGCTGATTCAACAAATTTTGTTCTTTTAATTTGAGTCGAATAATCTTGCGCAAAAATACAAAAAAAATTGTGCCGTAAAGACCATTTGTGAGAAAAAACAATGGTTGAAAATGGATTTTCTGATTAATTATGTTTTTTCACGAAGAATACTTGTCGGGGGAAACAGAAAAAGTGCGCGGAAAAGAGGTGGTTTGAATTCTTTTTTGCACTTTTGCATATAAAAATACGACTATGTTGAATTTGGATGATTTTTACAGGGCCAGGTATGTCTTGAGCAATGTGGTGCGTCGGACGGATTTGATTTATGCACCCAAAATCAATCAGGAAAGTGAGATTTACCTGAAACCCGAAAATTTGCAGGTGACCGGCTCTTTCAAGCTGAGGGGAGCTTGTTATAAGATATCGCAGTTGGGCGATGAGGAGAAGGCCAAGGGCGTGATTGCCTGTTCGGCTGGGAACCATGCTCAGGGAGTGGCGCTCGGGGCCGCCAAATACGGTATTAAATCTTTGATCTGCTTACCCGAAGGGGCACCGATCAGCAAGGTGGAGGCCACACGTCGGTTGGGAGCCGACATTTGTTTGGTACCCGGCGTATACGATGACGCCTACCGTAAGGCTTTGGAACTGCGTGATGAATTCGGGTACACCTTCATACATCCTTTCGACGACGAGAGGGTGATAGCCGGACAAGGAACGATCGGTTTGGAGCTGATTGAACAGTTGCCGGACGTGGATACGGTGATTGTACCGATAGGAGGCGGAGGGTTGGCCAGTGGGATCGCCTTTGCCATCAAGACTTTGAATCCGAAAATAAAGGTGTATGGCGTGCAGGCCTGTGGGGCGCCCGGCATGTTGCAGAGCCTCGAGCACCAGAAGATAGAATGCCTGGACGCTGTGTCTACGATTGCTGACGGGATAGCGGTGAAAGAGCCGGGGGAGCTTACTTACCGGACGTGCAAACAGTATCTCGACGGGGTCGTGACGGTGACGGAAGATGAGATATGTGCCGCGATTCTGGCTTTGATAGAACAGCATAAACTGATTGCGGAAGGAGCCGGAGCCGTCAGCGTGGCTGCCGCCATGTTCAACAAGGTGCCCGTAAAAGGGTGCAAGACCGTTTGTGTAGTGAGCGGCGGAAATATCGATGTGACGATATTGAGCCGCGTGATTAACCGTGGGCTTTCCAAAAGCGGGCGGATATACACCTTTTGCGTGGAACTGGACGATAAGCCGGGGCAGTTGTTTGTGGTCAGTCAGATTGCCGCGTCGGTGGGGGCGAATATCATCAGCGTGTATCATGAGCGGAATGATGATACGTCCAACGTCACGGCCTGTTGGTTGCGTGTCCAGGTGGAAACCCGTAATGCGGAACATGTACAGGAACTCCAGCTTGCATTGAAGAATGCAGGTTTAAAACTAATATAAATAAAAAAAGATTTTATGAAAGCTTTACACACGAAATCGGCACCTGCTGCCATCGGCCCTTACAGTCAGGCCATTGAAGTGAATGGATTTGTTTTTGCTTCCGGCCAGATACCTATTGATCCGGCTACCGGGGAATTTGTCGAAGGCGGTATCAAAGAGCAGACGCGTCAGGCGTTGACAAATGCCGCCCATATCATGGCGGAAGCCGGCATCGACTTGTCGCATGTGGTCAAGACTACGGTCTTTTTGGCAGATATGGCAGATTTTGCCGCTATGAACGAAGTATATTCCACTTTCTTTAAAGAACCTTTTCCTGCACGTTCGGCAGTTGCCGTAAAGGCATTGCCTAAAGGTGCGTTGGTGGAAGTGGAATGCGTGGCCGTCAAATAAGGCTGGCTACTCATTACAACCGGGAAACTTTCTAATAATGATCGTAATGTGTGATTTCGGGAGTTTCCCGGCTTGTATTTTCTTCGAAGCGGCTGCACAGCCGTTTGGCTTCGGCCACGTAGCGTTCGCCGGTCCAGTTGCATTCACAGATAATGGGGTTTTTCATCCATTGCATGTATTTGCCGTGCTTACAGTTGTAGCACTTTACCATTTTGTCTTTATTGCCAGCCATAATACTCTTTTATGATATGCGATGGAACTTCTCGGGAATGCTCGTGCGGCTACTTTGCAGCACCAAAGAGTCCGGTGTCAGTTTCAAAATATCCAGTGTGTCGTTTCTCGTTTCTGCTCCGTGTATGCCTTCGCTTTCCCGTAACAGAATTAATTTGCAGTTGTACAGACTCCATTGGTTGTACTTATATGGGCCGGTGGCTAAAGACCGGGCTTTACCGTTCATCTCCAATTGGAATCCGTGTTGTTTGTCAGTGTCCGATTGCCATTTCCTTTGTGCGAGTTGGTTGATGTTCAGGGCCACGTTTACACTTTGGTTGTCGTCGCACGTCGTAATGGCATATTGGTCGGTGTAGTTCGCTATTTCGCCCAATATACGTCCCGGTTCCCCTGTTTTTTCGTTGGTTTTGTTTAACGCCAGTGTGTCGCCGTCGTCGGTAATAAGCTCAAGACTGCTCATTCCCGTGCCTTCTCCCAAATGACCGTAGAAAGCCGTGTCGGGTGGATAAACCGTCACAGAATCATTCTCCTCCATATAGTCTTTGCTTTGTTGCCCACCGGTACATCCCGCCAAGAGACTTGCAGCGACTGCCATTGAAAGCAGAGGGTATATCAGACCTTTTCTCATGTGTTTTATGCTTATTTGTGAATACTGACTTACAAATATACTAATTATTCAAAAAAGACCGGTCTTATTCTTGTTTTATTTATCGTATTCGACATTTCTTCGCTATTTTTGCGTGCGTTGGCATGATGTTTGAAGCGTTGTTTTTACAAAACCATTTAATAAATATAATATGTATTGGATTCTTTTTATCGGTATTGCCTTGGCCAGTTGGTTGGTACAGGCTAATTTGAAGAACAAGTTCGAAAAGTATTCGAAAATTCCTATCGACGGAGGATTGACCGGACGTGATATCGCCGTGAAGATGTTGCATGACAACGGGATATATGACGTGGAAGTGGTAAGTACGTCGGGGTCGCTGACCGATCACTACAATCCGTCAAAAAAGACACTGAATCTGTCTGACTCCGTATACGGAAGCAATTCTGTTGCAGCGATCGGTGTTGCAGCGCACGAGTGTGGACATGCGATCCAGCATCAGAAAAACTATGTGCCGCTGACACTCCGCACGGCGATCGTTCCGGTTGCAAACATTGGATCTACACTTGCATGGCCGTTAATTCTGATCGGTCTGTTTTTTAACCGCTCAACCGGTGCAATACTGATCAATCTTGGAATCTTATGTTTTTCATTTGCAGTATTATTCCAGCTTGTCACTCTTCCGGTAGAGTTTAATGCTTCACGCCGGGCACTCCATATTTTAGGTGAGCAGGGAATTTTATCAGACAGTGAACTGCCTTATACCAGAAAAGTATTGAAGGCTGCGGCATTGACCTATGTTGCAAGTGCTGCGGCAGCAATCTTACAGCTGTTAAGGCTGGTTCTTTTATTTGGAGGACGTAATCGTGATGACTGATACCGTAAATACAAGAAGACTTGCACTTGATGTTCTGCTTGAGGTGACGGAACATGGGGCATACAGCAATCAGGTGCTCCGTGCCGTGCTCGAAAAATATCAGTATATGGAAAAATATGAGCGGGCGTTTCTGACAAGACTGGTGGAGGGAACGATCCAGCACATGATCGAACTTGATTATGTGATCGACCAGTTCTCAAAAGTGAAAGTGAAAAAAATGAAACCGGTCATCCGCAATATTTTAAGAATGGGTGTGTATCAGATACAGTATATGGATTCCGTACCGGATTCGGCAGCCTGCAATGAGGCGGTAAAACTGGCAAGAAAAAGCGGTTTTTCCACACTGAGCGGTTTTGTGAACGGAGTGCTTCGAAATATTGCAAGAAACAGTGGTTCCATCCGGTATCCGGATGAAGAAAAGGAGCCGGTTCTGGCGTTAAGTGTGCGTTATTCCATGCCGGAGTGGATTGTGGAAGAATGGCTTAACGCCTATGGCATGGAGCAGACAAAGGCAATTTTAGATGCTTTTTCAAAGGAAGCACCGATTACGATCCGTACCAATGTGACCAAAATTACGCCGGATGCGTTAAAGGAACAGTTAAAAGCCGAAGGCGTGACGGTGCAGACGTTAGAAGAACTTTCTTATGCCGGACTGCCATATACGGATGCATATCACTATGCATTTGCAATTTCAGGTTTTGATCATCTGATGGCACTTCCATCATTTCAGGACGGTCTTTTTTATGTGCAGGATATCAGTTCCATGATGGTGGCTGAGGCCGCAGCACCGGAGAAAGGCGCACATGTGATCGATGTCTGTGCGGCTCCCGGAGGCAAGAGCATTCATCTTGCTGAGATGCTGGACGGCACCGGAAGTGTGGAATCGCGTGACCTGACAGGGTATAAGACCGGACTGATCGAGGAAAATATCAGCCGTTACCAGATAAAAAATATGACGACAAAAGTGTGGGATGCCACGGTGCCGGACGAGAGTGCAGAAGATACAGCGGACGTGCTGGTCGCAGATCTGCCATGCTCCGGTCTGGGGGTTCTGCGCAAAAAGACAGACATCCGCTATAAAATGAGCCGGGGGCAGCAGGAAGAGTTAGAAGCACTTCAGCGTCGGATTCTAGATACGGTCTGTTCTTATGTCAAAAAGGACGGGATCATGGTATATTCTACCTGTACGATCAACCCGGGAGAAAATCAGGAGAATGTCGCGTGGTTTTTAGGAAAACATCCTGAATTTGAACTGCTTGATATGGAACAGATTTATCCGGGAACACAGGTGGGAGATGGATTTTTCTACGCCAGATTAAGACGTATCTCATAGCCACCCGGAAAGAAAATGGAAAAGAGGAAATTATGCAGCAGGAAAAAACAGATATCAAATCCATGAATCTGGAAGAACTAAAATCATATATGGAATCTATCGGGGAAAAACCGTTTCGTGCAAAACAGCTGTATCAGTGGATGCATGAAAAACAGGCAGCATCTTTCGATGAAATGACAAATCTGTCAAAATCCCTTCAGGAAAAACTTAAGAAGGAATGTCATTTTGTAAGTTTAAAGCAGGAGGCGGTACAGGTATCAAAGATAGACGGTACCAGAAAATATCTGTTTGCATTAGATGACGGAAACGTGATCGAGAGCGTTCTGATGCGATATAAACATGGCAATTCAGTCTGCATTTCCTCGCAGGTCGGCTGCCGGATGGGCTGCCGGTTCTGTGCATCCACGTTAGACGGACTGGTGCGGGGACTGACGCCGTCAGAGATGTTAGACCAGATATACCGGATCACAAGAGATACCGGGGAGAGGGTTGCAAATGTTGTTGTGATGGGAACCGGAGAACCGATGGATAATTTTGACAATCTGCTCAGATTCATCGAACTTCTGACAGATGAAAACGGACTGAACATCAGCCAGCGGAATGTGACGGTGTCGACCTGCGGTATTGTTCCGAAAATGCGGGAACTGGCGGATAAAAAACTGCAGATCACGCTGGCACTTTCGCTGCATGCATCTTCGCAGGAAAAGAGACTTGAACTGATGCCGGTTGCCAATAAATATGAGATACATGAAGTAATTGAGGCATGTCGTTATTATTTTGAACAGACAGGAAGGCGTGTCACATTTGAATATAGTTTAGTCGGTGGTGTCAATGATACCGATGAGGATGTAAGAAGGCTTGCAGACCTGATCCATGGCATGAATTGTCATGTAAACCTGATCCCGGTCAATCCGATCAAAGAGCGTTCATATGTGCAGCCGGATCATGAAGCAATTCTTAATTTTAAAAATAGGCTTGAAAAAAATGCGATTAACGTTACAATTAGAAGGGAAATGGGCAGGGATATAGACGGTGCATGCGGACAGCTGCGCAAACGTTATATCAGCCATGCAGAAAGGTAGGAAGTAGAGAAGATGAAGACGTTTTCCATGACGCACATCGGGCAGCGACGGGAAATGAATCAGGATTATATGTTTACATCAGAGACCGCTGTGGGAAATCTGCCGAATCTTTTTTTAGTAGCGGATGGAATGGGTGGTCACGCTGCAGGTGATTATGCTTCCAGGTTTACAGTTGAGAAACTTGTGGAACTGATTGGTAAATCGGGTGAAAAAGAACCGGTGGCGATTATGAAGAGTGCTGTTTCCATGACGAACAGTCTGCTTTTGACAGAGGCACAGGCAGATCCGGCCAAAAATGGAATGGGTACAACGATCGTTGCTGCAACGGTGATCGGGAATACACTCTATGCCGCAAATGTTGGAGACAGCAGGCTGTATGTGATCAATCAGGAAGATATTACACAGATTACAAGGGATCATTCTCTGGTTGAGGAAATGGTTCGTTTAGGTGAAGTGAGAAAAGAAGATGCGAAAGATCATCCGGATAAAAATATCATTACACGGGCAGTCGGTGTATTGCCGGAGGTGACAGCTGATTTCTTTGAGATCAGTTTAAAACCTGGGGATGAGATTTTGATGTGTTCCGACGGACTGACAAATATGATTGAAGATGATGAGATCCGGCATATTGTGTTGGGACAGAGGGACATTGTTGAGAAAGCAGAGAAGCTGATTGAGACTGCCAATCGAAATGGTGGTAAGGATAATATTACGGTTGTATTGATAGAACCATTTTCTGATGAGGTGAAAGAATGTTGACAGAAGGTATGTACATAGCAGACCGCTATGAAATTTTAGGTAAAGTTGGCGCTGGCGGAATGTCAGATGTATATAAAGCAAAAGATCTTACACTGGGAAGATTTGTAGCAATCAAGGTATTAAAGGCAGAATTTTCCGAGGATATTAATTTCGTAACGAAATTCCGTTCCGAGGCACAGGCAGCTGCAGGGTTAGAGCACCCGAATATTGTAAATATTTATGATGTCGGCAGTGAGAATGGCCTGCATTATATCGTGATGGAATATGTGGAAGGAATCACATTAAAGACCTACATTGAGAAAAAAGGACAGCTTTCTTTTAAGGAGGCAGTCAGCATCGCAATTCAGGTGGGCAGAGGTATTGAAGCCGCCCATAATAAAAATATCGTGCATCGTGATATCAAACCGCAGAATATCATGATCTCCACTGAGGGAAAAGTAAAAGTAACAGATTTTGGTATTGCGCGGGCAGCAACATCAAATACGATCAGTTCGGATGTGATGGGATCCGTACATTATTCTTCTCCGGAACAGGCGAGAAACGGATTTGTGGATGGCAAGAGTGATATCTATTCACTGGGTATCGTGATGTATGAGATGGTGACAGGACGTGTTCCGTTTGACGGAGATACGACAGTTGCCGTTGCAATCCAGCATCTGCAGGAAGAGATAGTACCGCCAAGTGTTTATGCACCAAATCTTCCAATCAGTATGGAAAAGATCATCTTAAAATGTACACAGAAAAACCCTGACAGAAGATATGCTTCCATGACAGCACTTTTGGCCGATCTTAGAAAAGCACTGATCAGCCCGAACGAGGATTTTGTTGTGATGGTACCTCTTGCAAATCAGGATAAGACGAGGGTGATCGGAGCAGATGATTTAAATCAGATCAAGAAACAGACTGCAAACGTCTATATAGATCCGGCGTCGATCAAAATACAGGAGCCGGTGATCGATGATGATGACGAGGACGACGATGATGATATTGATGACGAGGATGGTGATATCAATCCGAAGATGGAAAAGGCAATCACGATCATGGGAATCGCAGCAGGTGTAGTGATCATTATCATCATTATTTACCTGTGCATCACGTTAGTCGGGGGTATGAAGTCTAACAAGAACAATTCTTCGAATACAGAAACAACAAAAACGGAAACACAGACGGGAGACAGTCAGAGTACCCAGATCAAGGACGGTGTAGTAGTACCTTCCCTGACAGGAAAAACCATGGATCAGGCAAAACAGGAGTTAAACGGAACCGGACTCGGCATCAGACAGGCTGGAACCGCATCCTCTGATACCGTAGAAAAGGGACAGATCATAAGCCAGGATCCGGCAGATGGTAAGACTGTTGAAAAGAATACAACGATCGAAGTTATCATCAGCAGCGGATCTGCCGCCGGAACCAGTGAGAATACGGTCGAAATACCAAACGTTGTGGGACAGAGTGAAACTGATGCCAGTGCGGCATTGACGGCAAAGGGATTTCAGGTCACAAAGACAACTTCCTACAGTTCCTCCGTTGCGGAAGGATATGTAATTTCCCAGACACCAAATGGGGATACCAAGGGAAAAGAGGGCGATACGATCACACTTGAGATCAGCCTTGGCTCAGAGAAGATTACAGTACCTGATGTATCGACAAGCTATAAGTCAGAGGAACAGGCGAAAGAACTTTTATCACAGTTTAATGTTTCAACGGTCACAAAATACAGTGATACGGATGCCGGAATCGTAATCGGACAGTCACTTGCGTCGGGAACACAGGCAGATCCGGGAGCATCCATCACGATCACAGTCAGTCTTGGACCGGAACCGGCACAGCAGATCACCACAAAGACTTATAAGCTGAATGTCAGCCTGCAGCTTCCATCAGATACATCGAATATCTCCGGTGCAGACATTGTTTTATATGATGATCAGGGCAATGTTTTACAGACCTGGTACGGCAAAACGATTGCAGATTTTGGTACTGGCGGACTGATTCTGACAAAGACCGGTATTCTTTCGGACAGTGGTAAAATCGTAGTTACCTGGCTGGACTTAAATGGAAATGATTTAAAAGACCAGACGATTGATGTACAGTTCCAGGAAGAATAAAGACAATAGGAAGATTTATGCAGGGAAAAATTATCAAGGGAATTTCCGGATTCTACTACATTCATGCAGCGGGATCCGGAATTTATGAGTGCAAGGCAAAAGGCGTATTCCGAAACCAGAACATCAAGCCACTGGTGGGGGACAATGTCGAGATTGCTGTGTTAGATGAGGAACATAAAAAAGGAAATATTGAAAAGGTCCTGCCGAGGGAAAATGAGCTGATTCGTCCTGCGGTTGCAAATATCGATCTTGCGCTGATCATTTTTGCGGCGGCAAAACCACAGCCTAATTTTAATCTGTTAGACCGTTTCCTTGTTATGATGGAATATCAGAATGTACCGGTTGCAATCTGTTTTAACAAAACAGATCTGGTTACGGAGGAGGAACTGCATGCGTTTGCAGACATCTATGCGGCGTGCGGCTACCGGACACTCTATGTCAGTGCAAAAGAGGAAAAGGGTGTGGACGCGCTGTTAGAACTTTTGAAAGGAAAAACAGCGGCGGTGGCAGGACCATCGGGAGTTGGCAAATCTTCTCTTGTGAACCGCCTGCAGCCGAACATCACCATGCAGACAGGGGAAGTCAGCCGCAAGATCGAGCGCGGAAGACATACCACACGACATTCTGAAATCATACCGATCGGCGGGGATACTTATATTATGGATACACCGGGATTCTCCACACTTTACATTCCGGGAATGGAAAAAGAAGACTTAAAAGGGTTTTATCCGGAATTCCGGAAATGGGAACCATATTGCAGATTTCAGGGATGTAATCATATCAGTGAGCCGGACTGCGGTGTAAGACAGGGGTTAGAAGAAGGAAGTATCAGTTTGCTGCGGTATGAAAACTATAAATTGCTGTATGAGGAATTAAAGGCTGTCCGAAAGTATTAAAATAAATGACTAAGATTACGGAGAAAAAAATGAACTGTTTATCGCCATCTATATTATCGGCTGATTTCAGCCGTCTTGGAGAACAGATAAAAGAGCTTGATGAAGCCGGGGCACAGTATGTCCATATTGATGTTATGGACGGAATGTTTGTTCCGAGTATTTCATTTGGAATGCCGGTCATCCGTGCTATAAGAGCATGTACAGACCGTATTTTTGATGTTCATCTGATGATTGAGGAACCGGGACGCTATATTGATGAGTTTGCCGAGGCTGGTGCAGATCTTATCACTGTTCATGCAGAGAGCTGCAGACATCTTGACCGTACTATTGAAAAAATCAAAGAAAAAGGACTTTTAGCAGGTGTTGCCATCAATCCTGCAACACCAGTTTCTGCAATATCCTGTGTCCTTGAAAAAGTGGATATGGTTCTTGTTATGACGGTAAATCCGGGATTCGGAGGACAGAAACTGATTCCCTATACGGTGGAGAAAGTCCGTGAATTAAGAAAAATCGTGGATGAGAAGGGATTAAAAACGGACATTGAAGTAGATGGCGGCGTAAATCTGTCAAACGTGGAAGAATTGATGGATGCAGGAGCAAATATTATTGTTGCTGGCAGTGCAATTTTTTCCGGGGATGTGACCGAGAATACGATTCGTTTCTTAAATATTATTAATGAATGATGGGAGCCGATGGATGAAACATTTTTTTATCATAGCGGGTGGAAAAATTGAAGATGCATTTGCGATAGAGGTTTTAAAAGGCTTTGCTGAAAAAACAGTGATCGCTGCAGATTCCGGTATGGAATTTTTGCGGAGAAATGAAATTGTTCCACAGGTCATTATCGGCGATTTTGATTCGGTAAGCAAAGAGACACTGGAATGGTTTCAGAAAAAAGAAGGGATCGTCTGGCACAGATTGAATCCTCAAAAGGATGACACAGATACAGAATTTGCGCTGCGTCTTGCAATTTCCATGGGAGCGGAGTGCATCACTGTGCTTGGTGGTACCGGTTCAAGGTTAGATCATGTGCTGGGGAATATTGAACTTCTGGGCATAGGGTTAGAGCTGGGAGTTGAAATTGAACTGCTGGATGCAAATAACCGTATCCGTATGACAGATCACGGCATGGTACTAAAAAAAGAGGAACAGTTTGGAAAATATGTTTCCCTGATTCCGTATACCGCGCAGGTAGAGCATCTGTATCTTGCGGGATTTAAATATCCGCTTGCCGATTATTGCTTAAAGGGTTTCTGTTCAATTGGTGTGAGTAATGAGATAACTGAAGAACAGGCAGAAATTACATTTGAAAATGGAATATTGATCGTCATTGAATCGCGGGATGATGCGGCAATGGCGGATGAATCATAGAAAAAGACGGAATCAGCCAATTTTTATGGCGGGTTCCGTCTTTTTGCAAAACAGTTATTGTTTTCGGCAGCCAGTGTGGTAGTCAGCGGAGGATTGGTTCTTCTGCTTTACAGGTATATCGGGCTTACAGGTGCAGCAAGGGAAAAACTCTGACGGAGAATGGAGTTCCAGTTGCTTTTCTGATATAGAAATCGTACAACAATTACCGTTTGCTTTTCTTTATCAATAGTGTAAAAGGCAAGGTAATTATTGATTATAATAAAACGAATTTCTCAACTCGCCAGAACGGGGTCATCTACAAGATAATATTTTTCGGGCATATCCGAGAGTGAGTTGATTTGTTTTGTAGCTGCATCAAGCAGATGCTCGGCTGCGGTGGGGTTCTTCAGTGTAAATTCGATGTAGTCAGCGGCACGCAGGATATCACGTTCTGCGGTAGCTGTGATGTGGATGCTATAACTCATCTGCGACGTTTGCTCCGAATATCAGCCATTGCTTCAGAGAATGGTCGTGTGTTGTCAGAGGCAATATCATTCATACCCTCTTTAATCTGGCTATATAATTCAAAGCGACTGGTTAATTCTTCGTAGGCTTCAATGCTCATAACGGCAAGGTCACCTTTTCCATAAATGATGACCAAGAAATATGCTTCTGGGTCATTTCATTTACCCTATGGCGGGGAGGATTTTTCTTGAATATTAGCACTAGCCATGTTAATATACTATTTGTCATATGGTGGCTTCTTTTATTTAATAAAGGGAGCAAATAAGAATATGGGAGTTGATTTAAAAGAGATTTAGGTCTAAATCTAAGCCAACGAAAAAAAGATGGTAAATATAGAGCATGTTTTATAACGGCTAGTGGAAAAAGAGTAGACAGGATATTTGATAATGTAAAAGAAGCCAAACAATGGAATGGATTTAAAGAAAACAACAAGAGACCTAATACGGTTAGAAATGGAAACTACCCAAAACTAAAAAAAGAAATAGAACCATTTGCAACACGATTTCTGGAAAGTGCATCAGGAGAGTATGCAAAGAGTTACAAAATGCTATCCCAAATGATGGAACATAGCTCAATAAAAATCACATTAGATTTATATAGTCACTTGACCGAAGAAACAGTGAAAACCGAGATAGATAAGTTTTCCAATTATATGGATAGAATGGTTTTTGCATAAGTTCATGAAAGGTCATAAATGAAATATATAAAAATGGGGGACAAGATGGGGGACAACCACATGAAAAGTCCTTGAAACACTAGAAAAATAAGAAAGAAGGAAAATAAAATGAAACTTGGAATCGTCGGACTCCCAAATGTCGGAAAGTCTACATTATTTAATTCACTTACGAAGGCAGGCGCACTTTCGGCGAATTATCCATTCGCTACGATCGATCCGAATGTGGGAATTGTATCCGTGCCGGATGAGAGAATTGTAAAGCTTGGTGAACTCTACCACACGAAAAAAGTTACACCAGCAACGATTGAATTTGTTGATATTGCAGGACTTGTAAAGGGTGCAAGTAAGGGGGAAGGATTGGGAAACCAGTTCCTTGCAAACATTCGTGAAGTAGATGCAATCGTTCATGTCGTACGCTGCTTTGAGGATACAAATATCATCCATGTGGATGGATCCATTGACCCGGCAAGAGATATTGAAACGATCAATCTTGAACTTATTTTCTCAGATATTGAGATCCTTGACAGAAGAATCTCAAAAATTGCAAAGCAGGCAAGAATGGATAAGACGCTTGCGAAAGAACTTGAACTTGTAGAGGCAGTAAAGAAGCATCTTGAAGATGGCAAGATGGCAAGAACGTTTGAAGTACCGGACGATGATGATGCACAGATCTGGTTTAAGGGATACAACCTTCTTACAGCAAAACCTACGATCTATGCGGCAAACGTGGCAGAGGATGATCTTGCAGATGACGGAGCATCGAATCCGCACGTTGCGAAAGTCAGAGAGATGGCGAAAGAAGAAGGCGCAGAAGTATTCGTAATCTGTGCGCAGATAGAGCAGGAACTTGCAGAGCTTGATGAGGATGAGAAAAAAGAATATCTTGAGGATCTCGGTGTTGAGTCAAGCGGACTTGACAAGCTTGTAGCTGCAAGCTATTCACTTCTTGGACTGATATCCTTCCTCACTGCCGGAGAAGATGAGTGCCGTGCATGGACGATCAAAAAAGGCACAAAAGCTCCACAGGCAGCAGGAAAGATCCACACGGATTTTGAACGTGGATTTATCAAGGCTGAGGTTGTAAACTATCAGGATCTATTAGATAATGGAAGTCTTTCCGCAGCGCGTGAAAAAGGAATCGTCGGAATGGAAGGAAAGGATTATGTGGTCAAAGACGGAGATGTAATCTTATTCCGCTTTAATGTATAAAAAATAGTCTAAAAATATACCGGGACGCATATGGTTTTCTAAATGAACGGATTTGGAAGACTATATGCGTTTTTGTGAATTTCAGAAAAAAGAAGTGATCAATGTCTGTGACTGCAAGTGTCTTGGAAATGTCTGTGATCTGGAGTTTGATGAGCATGACGGATGTATCCGGACGATTATTGTTCCTGGACCGGCAAAGTTTTTTGGATGTGTGGGAAGAGAATTTGAACTGCATATTCCATGGTGCAAAATCGTAAAAATCGGACCGGATATCATATTGGTTGATATAGAAGAAAAAGAAGTTCGTAAGAAAATACAGTAAAACGAAAATATTTCGAAACTTTTCGTTGAAATAACCAAAAACAGGTGGACATAACAGGGAAAATTATGTTGACAATTACAAAAACAATGGATATACTTTTAATAAATGGGGTCTGTGCATAGGAGGTAGCTTATGAAGTGTCCGTTTTGCAGCAGTGAGAATACGAGAGTCATTGATTCAAGACCGGCAGACGATAACAATTCGATTCGCCGCAGACGGTTATGCGATGAATGTGGGAAGCGCTTCACAACATATGAGAAGGTTGAAACGATACCGCTTATCGTGATTAAAAAGGACAATAACAGGGAGCAGTATGACCGTTCCAAAATTGAAGCAGGGGTACTGCGGGCATGTCATAAGAGACCAATTTCTGTCAATCAGATCAATCAGTTAGTCGATGAGGTTGAGACGGAAATATTTAATCGTGAGGAGAAGGAGATCCCGAGCAGTCTGATCGGAGAACTTGTGATGGATAAGCTGAAAGATCTCGAGGCAGTTGCATATGTAAGGTTTGCTTCGGTATATCGTGAGTTTAAAGATGTGAATACATTTATGAGCGAATTGAAAAAGATGTTAGACAAGTAACGGAACGCTAAAATTATGCTAAAGTATTTACAAAGGCAGACCGATATAGTTTTTGTCAAGAAGATGCAGATGGATGGGATTGGGTGGTATGAATATTTCAGGTATCCGTATACAGGCGGGGTTTTATGATTACAATACCATAAAGAATACTCAGATTCAGGAGGAAAGTGTACCAAATGCCATAGATACGGCGGGGGAAGATACCCGTGTGGCTGAGGTTACAGAGAGTGAGAGGGATAACAAGCCGGATCATGGTGCCACAGAGTATGCGAAACAATATCAGCCGGATGCAGAGTATGATCTGAAAGGAATCGCGAGCGATATTACGAGTCTGGATGTTGAGAAAGCTATCTCCGATATGAAGAAGGATCAGGTGTTACAGCAGTATCAGTTTTTTGTTGGAGAGCGTATGAGCCAGACCGGATTATTATATATTCGTCCGAATGAGAATTTCTCATTGTAAACAGAACATTGATGATGGAAAGGGGATTGCCTGTGGGTGATTCTCTTTTTTACTGGATATTTTTTTGAAAGTATAGTACACTGTACTTTGTATGAAAATTTACATGAAAAAATATGTATGCAGACCAAATTTGCAGGCAAATAAAAATATACATACAAACCCAAATTTGTATGAAAATGAGGATAAGAAAATATGATGGAAAAGTTCTATCCGGATGAGTATCTGGATTCGACCTACGAGATAGATTTTGATGAATTGTATGCACAGGGGTATCGCGGTGTGATTTTTGATATAGACAACACACTGGTGCGGCATGGAGCACCGGCGGATGAGCGTGCATGTGCACTGTTTGCACATTTAAAAGAACTGGGATTTGCGTGTATGCTGTTGTCAAACAACAAGGAACCGCGTGTGAAAATGTTTAATGATGCAGTCAATGTTTCTTATATCTATAAGGCGGGCAAACCGAATCCGGCAAATTATAAAAAGGCGATGGAGAAACTGGGGACAGATACCGGCAATACCATTTTTGTCGGAGATCAGATTTTTACGGATGTATATGGTGCAAAGCGTGCCGGTATCCGCTCGATCCTGGTAAAACCGATTCATCCCA
>ERZ779880.713-NODE-713-length-37030-cov-2.990561_pt1 | contig 37030 bp, 32 predicted proteins | sample MGYA00511555_ERZ779880 | MGnify/ENA primary metagenome ERZ779880 (study PRJEB29588, sample SAMEA2145815) | human gut metagenome | biome: human gut; feature: human-associated habitat; material: faeces | place: Denmark | collected 2008/2010 ... | reverse complement strand
GCCCGGCGCTTTTTGCGCGGCGTCCGTATCAAGGGCGGTGAGGCGTCCTTTGGCAATGGCGGAACCGACGATATAGCCATAGGCGGCGTTGGGGGATTCTTCATGCCATTCGTAGGCGTAGCGTGCCGTGCCGGTAGTTTTCAGCGGTCCGTCGATGCGGTCATGGGGACGACCGACAACCTTCAGCTGATCGATCGGGTTTTCCCCTGCGGGTTTATCAAATTTCATGCTTGTGCCCTCGCTTCAGCCAGTACGGAGGCAAGCGTTCGCTTCGCCAACAGGAGTTTAAAGGTGTTTTCAGCGGTGGGATGGGCGCTGGCGAACAGCGCGTCATATACGGCCTGCGCCCCCTGGGATAGCTGAGCATCCGCAGCCTCAATGCGCCAGGGCTTATGTGCTACTCCGCCCAGCGCGACGCGCCCGCTGCCGTCAGGCTGAATAATCGCCGCGACCGATACCAGGGCAAAGGCGTAGGAGGCGCGATCGCGCACCTTACGGTAGATATGTTTTCCGCCGAGCGGCGGAGGTAACGTCACCGCAACGATAAGCTCACCGGGAAGCAGGGCGGTTTCAATGTGCGGCGTTTTCCCCGGTGGGTGATAAAAATCAGCCAGTGTGATACTGCGAGTCTTTCCCTCCGGCGTGATGGTTTCCACCACCGCATCCAGCAACCGCATTGCGACCGCCATATCGCTCGGATGGGTGGCAATGCAGGCTTCGCTTACGCCTACCACCGCGTGCTGACGGCTAAAGCCTTCAAGCGCCGCGCAGCCGCTCCCGGGCAGGCGCTTATTGCAGGGCTGATTGGTGTCGTAAAAATAGGGGCAGCGCGTGCGCTGGAGCAGATTACCTGCTGTGGTTGCCTGATTGCGTAACTGACCAGACGCGCCAGCGAGCAGGGCGCGGGAGAGTACCGCGTAATCACGACGCACGCGCTCGTGAGCCACCAGGTCGGTGTTCCGTACCAGTGCGCCGATGCGCAGCCCACCCGCGTCGGTCACTTCGATCTTATCGAGCCCGAGCCCGTTCACATCGATAAGGTGGGTGGGCGTTTCAATTTCCAGCTTCATCAGGTCCAGCAGATTGGTCCCGCCCGCGATAAATTTTGCGCCGGGTACGCGCTGAGCGCTAAGTGCCGCCTCGGCGGGGGTGTTCACTCGTTCATAGGTAAACGCCTTCATGATTTTATCTCCCCCGCAGCGTCTTCAATGGCGGCAAGGATGTTAGCGTATGCACCACAGCGACAGATGTTGCCGCTCATACGTTCACGGATCTCATCGGCAGTTCTTTCTGGAGGGGAAACCAAATCGACCGTGACGTGACTGGGAATGCCGTCCTGAATCTCTTTTAGCACCGCTACTGATGAGCAAATTTGCCCGGAGGTGCAGTAGCCGCACTGGAAGCCATCATGCTTGATAAAGGCCGCCTGCATGGGGTGAAGATTATCTGGTGAACCCAGGCCTTCAATGGTGGTGATCTCGGCCCCCTGATGCATGACTGCAAGCGTCAGGCAGGCATTAAGCCTGCGACCATTGACCAGCACGGTACAGGCTCCGCACTGTCCGTGATCGCAACCTTTCTTGGTACCGATCAAATGCAGATTTTCACGCAAAGCGTCCAGTAGCGTGGTTCGGGTATCCACCTCAAGCTGCTCGGTTTTGCCGTTCACCTTAAGTGTCAGGGGCATTATCTCAGGCGCGGGTGTAGCTGCCGGAACGCTTGCCGCAAGCGTAGAATGAGGATAAACCACGGCGGTCGCCGCTGTTGCGGCGCTCACTTTAATCAGATCGCGACGGGTCAAACTTAAATCGTGCGGCTCATGCTTCCCAACCCGATTATCTTCGGGGTATTCGCCTTGGTTGCTCATACCAGGCCTCCGGTATTCTAAAGGGGAAAATAAGAGTGCGTTGCGAGAGTGCTGATGCTTTTTTAAACGTTAAGCATAGTCGGCGACAGCAGGAGGATTATTCTTAAAACGCGAATGCAGCTATGAGCCCGGCTAATAAATTCATGTTCGCCGGGATGTTGATGATGATGGGAGCTGGTTTATTGCTTTAGTTGTACGATGCAAAAACCGATAAGGAAACCTGTGATTGTCAGCTCTGCATCACCCTGCAAATCTATGTCACTTCTAATATAAAAATAGGGAGAAATGATGGTGCTTATATTCTTTGGTGATTAGACAACCATCTTGTTATACAAAACAATACAGTTCTTTACATTTACCTTGTTTTATGAATACTCCTAAAGAGGTGTATAACATAATGGTACAAGCAGGGTAGATATGAATATATTTGAACAAACTCCACCGAACCGCAGACGTTATGGTCTTGCTGCATTCATTGGGCTGATTGCTGGCGTTGTTTCCGCATTTGTGAAGTGGGGGGCTGAAGTTCCATTGCCGCCACGTAGCCCGGTGGATATGTTTAATGCAGCGTGTGGCCCGGAATCATTAATCAGGGCTGCTGGGCAAATTGATTGCTCGCGTAATTTTCTCAATCCTCCGTATATTTTTCTTCGAGACTGGCTGGGGCTGACAGATCCCAATGCGGCTGTTTATACCTTTGCCGGGCATGTCTTTAACTGGGTTGGTGTTACGCACATTATCTTTTCGATAGTGTTTGCTGTCGGTTATTGTGTGGTCGCAGAAGTATTTCCAAAAATTAAACTCTGGCAGGGCTTACTGGCAGGTGCTTTAGCCCAACTTTTTGTTCATATGATTTCATTCCCTCTCATGGGACTGACACCACCTCTGTTTGATCTCCCGTGGTATGAGAATGTTTCTGAAATTTTTGGACATTTAGTCTGGTTCTGGTCCATTGAAATTATTCGCAGAGATTTACGAAACAGAATTACTCATGAGCCAGACCCTGAGATCCCTTTAGGCTCAAACAGATAATGCATTGAATGATAAAAATGGCGCAAATACAGCGCCATTTTTATAGGTTAAAAACATTGCTTTTTATATTCTGATTCAGATAGTCAGTGAGTATATCGCGCTACTTCAGGATGATGTAGATCCGAAGAACGCTACAGAAGAGAGGCATTGTTGCTGGCAAATAGAAGAAGTATCGGGGTTTGTTACCCCTGAAAAACGAAGCCCCGCTATTACAGCTGGCGGGGCAGTGCAAATAATTATTGTATATTTATAACGGTGTCAGCCCGTATTTAGCCCTTGCACGATTGCAAGCCTCATTGACGACTCCGTTCTCACCAGACATGGCGAATTCTCTGCATGTGGACGATCGATTTTTATATATCGTGCAGCAGGCATTTTTGCCCGGGGTTCCTGCAAGGGCAATACATCGGGGGTTTTTCTGATTAGTTCCGCTCATGCATCGGTGAAAAGGGGATATTTGTTCAGTGAGCCTGGCGGGAATAGTGCCGCCAGCATCGTCGGCTTCGGCCCAGTAGAAAGAGACGCGGAAAAATGCACAACAGGCACCACACGTCATGCATGGATTCAGATTGCTCATAATTCACCAGTACAGCTATAAATCGTAAAGAGAACTGCGGTACGTCGTATGCAGGGACGTATCGCGGTTGGCTGGTGTACTTTCGATAGTGTGAGTATTGAATGATTTCCAGCCGTTACCGATTTTACGTCCTAATTAGTGAAGAAACCACTCGTTAGCAGGCCGCCTGGTACCTTTCCGTGTCTCCTGAACACTGTGGTGTGCATATGAGAAAGCCTATCGTTACAGGTGATATTGACGATCGCTTCCACATCATTTAAACGATTTTTGAGTCTCTGAGGTGGAATTCTTCCCTCGACCGATGGATAAGTATCAGTCCGCCGAAGGGGGCTTAGCCGGACAGGAATCGCTAATCTTAATGAATTTGTCGTTATAGACCAGATAGTGATTCCCCGGCTGACGTAACTCAGGCTGATGAACCACGTCTCCCGGACGTAGATACCAGGCATCGCCTTCCTCTTCGGTCGAATCACATCCTAGCTTAATCAGTAGCTTAAACCATGTGTTGCCAGTGTTACTTACCGTTCCTGTCACCTTGTCGAAGGACCATTTAAACTGAACCTGACGTGGTCGTACTACCAGAATGGTATCCATCACCACCACCGGCTCCGTGCTAACCTCGCCGCCGGTTGGGCTGCGTCTTGTCTGGTTGCGAGTGGGGACCTCGCGAAATGAGACCCGGTAGTAGCGCTCGCGGTTATCCCGTGGACCATGATAGTAAAATTTAAAATACTCGCTCTCACCAGCCTGCAACGCCAGCTGGCGGGGGGCGAAAAGCAGTTCACCATCCACCGGTCGGGTGCGTAATTCACTGCTGCCCGGGCTATCGATAGCACTGATGGCAATACGGTATATCCGCGCGCTTTTGTTGTTATTCACTACACGTTTGCTGACAAAGTCAGTCTCGGACGGCAGTGAAAAAGTCAGATTGCCGACCGAAATCGCCTGTGTCAAAGGTGCCGCCAGCATACAGACCGCTGTCAGCAGGGCCTTAGTTAATGTTACGCCACGTCGCCTGAACATGAATTTCTCCTGAAGCGCTGACTTCGCCAAACCAGCCGTTATCATCTACCGTACGCAGAGAAATGGCGTTATCCATTGGAATCGAAAATTTGACTGTGGTCTTATCCATCTGCCCCACTTCGCCAGAGATATCAGTCCACGGTGTGGTCAACCACAGCGCATCGGTCATATCCCGCCAGCTATCATCGCACCCGGCATCGTAGGTTTTTGTAGCTCCGTTGCGGGTAATAAAGGAAAGCGTCGCCGGGAACGGTACTTTCGCCTTACCGTCATCGGAGCTGAAGACACAATAGGAGCGCCCGCCAATCACCTGCGCGGGTCCGGTCACCTTGATCAGCACTTCGTCGGCAGCTGTTTTACCGCTGGTGGTTACGATATAGCCGAAATCGAGTGCCGACTCGCCGCTGCCGACATATCCCTCCCGCGACGGTGTCTGAGTATATTCATCGGAGATAATACTGATGCTGAAATCACGGGGTTTGATAATCAGCGTGTTGGAGGTAGAAAATTCATACCAGCCAGACTCCGGTGATGTGGTGTTCTGAAAGCGAAAGTTGAATAGATCTTTGGTGTTGATATCGCTGATTCCCTGGTTCACCATCTGCTTAAAGAAGTTGCTCGAAAAGAAAACATAGATCGAGTCTGCGCTCTTCATCTCGTTGAAGGTGTAGTAATAGGCAGTATTGCTCACCGGTTTCCATGAACTGCCATTCAGACTGAACTGCATATCGTACGCCCCGACGGCCGAGGCTAACGACGAGTTGGCGATCGCCGGGAATATATGGATTGAGGTGTTGCTGAGTCCGTTTGTTTGCAGGGTATAGTTAACCATCTTACAACTTAATCCTGAACGGCTGCCGATGGTTTGCGTCCGGCAGTCGGCGTTCCCTTCGCCCAGAGTCGGTACTCCGTCGCTGTTGATAAATACTTCCGCCAGCGAGTGGGTATTTATCAACCGTAGATTTGCTGCTTTCGTATGGGTGACGTTGCGAACATACCAGTTGCCGGAGGCCTGATCCTTACAGCGTGCGCCGCTGCTGGCGTCATAGTTCACAGAGGTCTGGCAGGCATTGATGGTCATTGTAAAGCTGCTGCCGACGGGCATTTGTTGCAGATACTGGTAAAACGCGTCTGACAACATGCCGTGCATCCACTTCGCGCCGCCGCTGGTCACCGTCGCGCCATAAAATCCACTGGTGTCGGTGGTTTGCGGCAGGATAAGACTGGTGGTCATATTACACCCAGCGTACCAGTTGATGCAGCGCAAGCCAGTTAAAGGAGATGAAACTGGTGAATTTTCCAGCCACATATCAAACTTCCAGTTGGTATAAAGGCCGGTGTTGTAACCGTTATCAATGTAGCCGAGGCTTTGCTGATAGATGGTTCCTGAACCATTGTATTTTAAACCGGTCCAGCGGTTGGCACCGGTCAGGCGCGGATCCAGCGCCCCGCCAGGAGTGACGAAAAAGTTGTCGTCTGAGTTGTTTTCGACAAACACAAACTCGCGTGCCGGAGCATCCGCCCAGGTTGTTTTGCTCACTGCCGCTCTGAGCGCAGTTACTGGCCAGATTAGCGCAAAGATTATCATCGCTATCAGTAGGTTAACTCTCATTCTCTTCTCCTGTCTGCGTCACCGCCGCCCACGATGAGAGGCCGCTGCAGACCACATCACCGACCCAGACGGCACCGCGCGCCTGGTTGAGTTCCAGTGCCACTTCGCAGGTTTTATTGCCACTGTAGCGAAAATCGATAGTGGGGTATTTCTTATCCACGTCCATGACAAACTCGCCGTTTTCATCGGTTCGGGTTCGGCCGATATGGTTGTTAATCCGTGCGTTAGCCAGCAGTGTGCCGTCTTCCGCACGGATACGACCGGAGACGGTAACCATCTGCTTCACCTCTGGCTCAATGACAGCGACATTGCCTGGATAGAGAGTCAGATGACTTTTGCGACCGCTGACGATATCGTAACTGTCGAGTGAGTTTTTGCTGTTCTGTAACTCCACCTCATATCTTCCATAGGGAGAGAGCGGGAGATAGTTACGCTTGCCGTTAAGCGGGAAAATCCGCCCGTTGATTTTGGCGCTGATCTGACCGTCGTCCTCCAGCCCGGTGTTGAATATCACCCCAGCGTTGCCATCAGTCCGCCCGCTGGCAGCAATGTTTTTACCCTGCCAGCCGACGCTGCCATTGGCGGTTAAATTGGTATTGACGTAGCCGTCCGCCGCGCTATTGACGTTCAGCGTTCCGCTGGCGTAGCGAGCGTCGAACTGTGCATACGCCCCACCACTGAGAGTTTTGTCATCACCGGTATCGCCGGAGATGGCTCGTGACAGATTGGCACCAACAGTGCGAATGGTCCCTTCATCAAACTGCTTGCGTGCTGACAGGTTTGCCATGGTGTAGCCGTTTTGATGAGTCATCCCTGCGCTAAACCAGTTGCCCAGTGGTAGCGAGAGATCGAGAGCGATATATTTCCCTGTATTGGCGTTGCTGTCGCCGTTGTTATAGCGCTGAATACCGGCCCGCAGGCCAAGCGAACCAAAGGTACCGCTGTAGACATTTTGATAGTAATCTGCCGTGTAATAATGGCTGTTGTAACGGCGGTCATCATTGTAGCTGATGCTGAATGTGCCCAGCTTCGACCACAGTGAGTTCAGGTTGAGTGTGCCGCCGATAGCACGGTTGTCGGCATCGCTACGTCGCAATTGATTGCCAATGCGGGTTTTTTCCTGATTAACCCACAGCGAACTAAAGCCTCCCGGTAGAGTGGCGCTGATGCTGCCGATGCTGCTCCATGAGCTGTCACTGGCCAGCATATTTTGCAGGTTAACGTTGATCGCTCCCCCAAGCGGCAGCGTCAGACGGGTTTCACCCACCGCCTGATTATCGTATCCATATCCCGTTGCCGCCCAGCTAAGCGTACTCAGTGAGCCGGAGGTCGAGGCACCTGCCAGCCAACTCTCTTTAGCTGGTCGCGTCTTTTTCCCGTTTTCCGACCAGCGATCCATATGAAAGCTACCGCCCCATACCTGCCACGCCAGTGGTGCACCGACGCCGCGCCCCCGGCTAAACAGCTTATTGACCCGCTGGGTGCGTTTGCTGATCACGCGACCGTTAACGATCACCTCAACTTCCACATCGTAAATACCGTATGGTAGACCCCGGGTATCCACTTCATGATTGCCCATGGTGAAGTTCTGAACGCTTAGTAACCGCCCATCACGGGTGAGATGTACTTCACCCGCCGCCGGTAAAAAGGCGATCACTGGCGTGGCTGACTGGCTGCTGTCGAAGATGGTGGAGCTGGCCTGGTTTCCCCAGGAAAGGCCGTAAATCTTCCCTGCTGAAATGGCGGTCATCGGCCCTAAGGACTGCAAGTTCCAGGTGTCGAGCGTTCCACCGGCAAATCGGTGACCGGCAAAATCGCGTTCATACATCGCTTTATATAATTCACTGTCCTGTTGACCGCTACCGATCCCGTACAGCGAGCCGTCGAGCACCACATGATGTTCGCGCAGTGCAGTAACGTTATTCAGCGACAGATAGCTGGATGTGTTGCTCCCGCCGTTACGCAACTGGTTGTTATAGATGCCGAAGTTATAGCTCAGATTACTGCTGAGGGTGTTAACACTGGACTGCCCGATGTCTTCGCTACGTGAGCGTAGTACAGTGCCCAGCGCTTCGCGCTTGACCACCAGCTGCAGCAGCAGTTGGCGCAAGCTGAGATCCAGCTGCGCGTTGTCAGTCAGGGGGATGGTAAGGGCCTCATTGAACGGGGCGTTCGCCAGAGCCATCAGCTGCTGTCGAGTTTGTTCGCTGACACTGGCGTTATCTTCACTCTCTTCCAGCTGTATTTTCCGGATGCGTAGCTGTCCATCATCCAACCAGATAAAAGCGCTGCCGATTCGCTGATCGTCCTGGCGACCCTGGCTACCGGCGAGATGAATATAGAGCGGGACGCTCATGCCGTCCTGAAGCGCCTGACTGAAGGCCTGCGGAATAATCACCCCACCTATTTGCTGCGCACTTATGTCAGCAGCGCTGGCATCGGGCTGAACGAACAAAAAGACCATGCCGAAGGCAAACTGGGCTTTCAGTCCTGGGGAGAACCGTCGTAAAGGCATTGTCGTTATCCATCTGCACAGCTATCTATTTCACGGGAATGAACTTATCACCCTGCCAAAGTGCAACCCGTCCTTTGTTATCCGCCGTGTCCACGCGGGTAAAACGACGCGACTTGCCCGGCATCAGGTAGTAATTCTCTTTACACTCTTTACCATTGGCGGCTTTCAGGCAGGGGCCGTAGGCGAGGATCCGCAGCGTCGCATTTCCTGTATTTGTCAGGGTGCCGTTGGCGTACTGAAAGTGGTAGTTTGCCTGGCGGGGGGCGACGACCAGAATGGTGCCGATGCGGGCGGAAGCAGTGGCCACAGCGCTGCGGTTGGCATTATCGCGCTGCGCATCACTGAGGGCCTGATCAAACCAGACAATGCGGTAGTAGCGCTCTTTTTCATCTGCTGGTCCCTTATAGAAGAAGCGGATCACTTCGCTGGCTTGGGCGGGTAGCAGCAAGCTGGCGGGAGTGAGTAGCAACTCATCCGGCTTGTCCATTGAGATAACCTGCCCGTCGTCAAGCGGTGAAGAGAGCCGTTCGAGACGGATATTGATAAGGCGACCACTGTCGGTACTGTTTTTGATCGTTTTGCTCAGCGTGCTGCTGTCACTGTTCATAAACGATGATATATCGCCGACATCCAGCGCCTGGGCCGGAGATATTCCGGATAACAGCAGAGCGAGAAGCAGAAGGTGCTTTTTCATAACAATTCCGTCCAGGAATAAAGCAGGGGGGCTACCCCTGCTGGTACATCAGAGAGATTAACTGGTCCAGGTCGCGTCGAACTGTACGCTAACGTCGCCGCTCCAGATGCCTTCCGGTAGAGTGCTGTAATCGGTTACTGCGGTGGTACCATTGGTGGTGCCGCTGATGATGGAGAAAGTGAAACCATCCTGTGCGGTGGTACGATTGCTGGCATTGTAACCGTTTGCCAGCGGGCTAAGGTTGCCGCCCAGTACGCCGTTGGCGGTATCGATCATCACGGTATCGCCAGTTTTTTCGACTGCCGCGCCGTTATAATCCACGCCCACATTCAGTGTGGAACCTGAGGTATCCAACTGGGTTAATGTGTTGGTGATAAGACGTGAGGTCAGTTTAAAGGCGGTAGCCGTTGAGTCACCCTCGATAGCCACGTCAAATAGACCTTTCTGTGAGTTAAAACCTTTAATGCCTTCGGCATACTGGAACGCCAGGCTACCGAGTGGCGTCACAACCAGCTTACTGGTGGTGTCTTTTTTGGCTGTTGCTGACCAGGTCGCTACAGCCTGAGCTGTTACGTCAGCAGCCTGCGCCACACCCATGCCGGTAAACACCGTTACCAGAGCTATTGCCAGAACCTTTTTTTTCATTGTATTTCTTCCCGAGTTGAATTGAGGACGTGATGTCCCAGTGAGTCATTTTTTAAAACTAACTTGCCTGGAGTTTACTGAACCAACTTATATAATTTTGAGTACAGCTTGGCCTCTGCATTACGCCGATGGGTATACACTGTCTTTACACTACAATTTTCAATTCTGGCAATCGATTTAGGCAGCATTCCCTGAGCCGTCATGCGGATAATTTCCATTTCCCGGTCAGTGATTTTATCTTTCTTAATATCTTTTCTCAGGAACCTGCCATTAATCACATAGGCCAGTTCTTTTCTAATATCACGACTCAGTCCAGCGTATACCACGCCCCTAATATTGCTGTTGTAATACCAATAATTTGCTAAGGCTTCTGACTTTCTGGCCGCAATCAATACGACCTGTTTCCCCTTTACCGCGGATAACCACTCATTATCACGGTTTATAAATTCAGTTAAAGAATCCGTATTGAGATTGATAAACACGAAATCTTTTCTGATTTTCTCCAGCGATAGATAAATTAATCTGTCGATATCCACAATCAGTTCAGATAGTCCTTTATAGAAGTAGGCGTCATGGGGAGACCAGATGTATTTATCAGAACGGTTTTGACATTCCATATGGTTTTCAACCTCATAGTCCCTGCTGTAATCATTTTGCCATGTCACTACTTTCCAAACCTGTAATTTTTACAGGTACATTCAGTTTCTTTAGTAAATCGGAAGTAAATAAGATACGTAGCACATATCAATATAGGTTAAACGAGATTAAGTTTTTAATTATTTCGATTAGGTTTAAATTTATGTTTTTTTCCTGATGAGTGTCAATATGTGAACAGAAAATGAATTCCATGGTTAAGTCAATATTTACAAAAAATGAAAATATTGCTTTTTTGATAAGAAGAAAAAGACATTCAGTTTCATAAGGTTATTGGCAATATAACGTTCAATTCTTACTTGCATTTTATATTAGCCAGGAACTTTGCCCTGAGGTGTTAGGAATAGTCTTAATGTGTTGTGTAATGGACTAGTAAAAAAACAAGTCTAAATGATAAGAAATAGAATATGAAACTATCATGAGTCATAATTAAAGATGATTTGCCAATCAGTAAGGTGTTTTAATGGATTAACATGCCGCACAAAATGGTTATGGGTGTTCATCCCAATAAGTGATGAAAAATTAAACAGGTGTAAGTACGTCATCTGTCCGGTAAGCCCCCTAAGAGCCAGATTAAGTGAAGTTAAACGAAGACTGCCAGTTGTCACCGGAACGATGGCCTCTTTGCCAGGGCACTGCATTCAGTCATCTGTGCGCGTTACTCTAACTGGCACTCGAACGTCGGCGACGGGGTTACCGGTGGATCAGGCCGTTCCTGTGGCGTAAACGTTTTTATGTCAGTACCAACAGATTTACCACATTTATCATCTTAACAGTTTGAGTGTAAATGCAGGCTGCGTCGCAAAGGGAGGAAACTGAGTGGCGTGTTCAGTCTAAAAGAGGGTTGATGCCAGCATACAGGGGCGAAGCTGGTCAACAAGTCAACATTAATATAATGGAATATTCGGAGAGAAACGTCAGGCAGTTGACCTTAAATGAACAGGAAGATACATCCCCAGGAAAATTAATGCTGGTGTAATAAATACACCAACATTAATCCGGTCTGATTATTAATCAGACAAATATCGTTAATTCGTCGAATTTTAAATCAACGTTTTTTCTTACGACCCTGAACGGCCTTAAAGCGTGGATTAGATTTACAAATCACATATAGCCGTCCTTTTCGCTTCACAATCTGACAGTCTGGATGGCGTTCTTTTGCGGTACGCAGAGAGTTAAGGACTTTCATCATGCCCCCTTTTTCGTGCTAACAAAACGACCAAAACGTTGGGTGAATCGTGCAACATTTCCTTCTGATGCCACTGTTCTCAGCTTCCCTGTATAGAACGGTTGCGATTTCGAAGAGACATCAATTGTTACGTACGGATACGTTACGCCATCCAGCTCAATCTCACGGTCTGTTTTGATAGTCGAGCCGATTTTAAAGTACTCATCAACACTGGTGTCGTGGAACACCACAGTACGATACTCAGGATGGATATTGGGCTTCATCATTTTTACCTGTTATGTTATAACATAACCACAAAGATACATGCTCATCCGGATCATTTCAACACCCAATCCCTGTGACCATTAGTGGTATGTGGAATTTCCTCAACGGGGAAGTCTGGCATTGTTAACAGCCATTGGCGACGCTCCCATAAACGCCTGGATGAGTGGTTGATGATGGTTTTGCTGAGAGTATGGATTTTTCGAGAATGGAGGTTATCTCCACTTTACTGGCCGATGATTTATCGCAGTATGATTGATTACCTGACAGCGTGTATTCCTCTCCCACGGATATAATAATTACTTACAAAAAGGGAGAGGATGCATATTTTAAATATCACTGAAGTGAACAGTTTATTGCCGTTATTAATAGAAATGGAGAAATAAATAGGCGTATTCTACAATTGCGACAAAACAACGATATTAATCAGTTTATGACTGATTTGTTGTACTTTATTCTCTTTCATTGGTACTTCCTCGCTTTAAAAAAGAGCGCACTTCGTAAGTGCCCTTATATAAATAACGAGTTTGGTCAACCAATTTTTTGACATGTATCACAAATTTGAATAGATGTATTACATCAGGCATCTTTTATTGCCCCAACGTCATTGATATATGTCGCCTGAAGTCAGTTCCGGGAATGAGTCTGATCTCAAGACTGGCCCAGTCCTGGCGTTGATTGGCGCTGAGGAGCATATCGCATCTCATCATAATGTCGTATCTCCTGGGGTGTTATACAAGATATCGTTGTTGGTAACCTGGGCGAGGAATTGAGCTCTATTAAACCGTCAACTATGCCGGATACATACTGGATTACACAGCAGGCACGCCTTACGAGAGAACGTGCCGCAGTGACGAGTTAATTATCTGAAAGAATTTGCGAGGCTGTATCGGTTACTCATTGGTTTAATAGTTTTACTCTCGGGAGAGTAATAGATATTTAATCCATTAACGGAAACCAGCCAGTTCCTTTCGATGCCTGAATTTGATCCCATAGTTTATCCGGAATGGTTAATTCAGGAACAAGTTGTGGATTAAGGGTTGTTTGAATTTCATGGCTTCTACCTGATTCAGCTAAAGTCACCCATTCTGGATTTATCACCAGCCCTTTACCGATCGCAACAAGTGGCAGGCCAGCGGAAATTGCTTCTTGAGCCTGAGACGGTGTGCGTATTTTACCTGCAGCGATTACCGGCACTCTGCCTGCAATATGATTTAAAATCAATTCAATAGTTCGGGGGCCATTTGGCGACTCAACAGGGTAGCTATCGTTAATACTGACCAGCGAGGTATGTATATACGAAATACCGGATGAAATGAGCCGATCAAGGAGTTTATAAGTATCCTCTATCCGCAGCCCCCCTGTTGCAGATTCTTCAGGAGATATTCTGTAACCGATGGCAAAGGGCTTTGTCGCATATTCATAGACTACATTTTTTACTTCCTGTAATACGGCCAGCGGGAAGCGCATACGTCCTTCGAGATCTCCTCCCCATCGGTCATTACGCTGGTTAAATAGAGGGGAGAAAAAATTCTGTAGAAGGAATCCGTGCGCACCATGAAGTTCAATGCCATCAAAACCTGCTTTAATCGCCCTTTTTGTGACATCTCCGAATGCTCTAATGGTTTCCTGAATTTCGTTTTCAGTCATTTCCCTGCTTTGTACCACTCTCTTCATAAAGTCACCAGATTTTACGCTTGATGCGCTGGCACTAATAACATCGTTATTTGGTACAAGCTCCGGGATGGCTTTATTACCGGCGTGGAAAATCTGCAAAATAGCCGGAGCACCGCCACTTTTGGCTGCCGCTGCTAACTTTTCAAGGCTGTTAATGAAACGGTCGTCATACGCGGCAAATTCATGAGTAAACCCAATGCCGCTTGGCGTGACATAGGTACATCCTGTTATTACTAAACCAACATTTTGTGAGCGACGTTTATAAAATTCGAGTTCTTGCTCAGAGATGGTTCCATCAGGATTCGCTGACCAGGTCGTCATAGGAGCCATAACGATACGATTACGTAGCTTTATTTTTTCTGTCAGCATAAAAGGAGAAAACAATGATGGGTGTTTATTTGTCATAACAATACCTCAAATGTTTATCTGATTTTGATGCGTATGTTTTAACTGGTTAGTTGTTGCCAGCTTTGGAACCAAGAGTTCTGGCTTTATTTATAATCCCTTTAAAGGGTTTCTAATAATTGAGTTGCTGCTTTTTTGTTTTTTAATGAAATTTCTTTTTGAATAATTTTATTATTGTTGTGTAGTCAATAAAGGATAAATGTCAGGGAGATAAGGGATCTCCCTGTAAAATTATTACAAATGTGTTTTATAAAAAGGAATTAATTTATCGAGTGCCTGTTTCACAGGTTCTGGCTTATCATACAGGTCGTAATGTGAATAACCTTCAACCACGACCAGCTCTTTATGTTTTGAAGCAGCGCGGCCAATAATTTCGCAGCCGTCACGGTAGGCACCAAATGCGCCCACTCTATCGCCCACCACAACCATTATTGGTTGAGTTAACAGCACTTCTGCAAGATGAAATGCATCCCAACCCACGGCAACAGTCTGATGTGAGAATAGCGAACGATTTACCCCATTAGGTGCATAGCCTCGTGGCGAACGATAATATTCTGTGGCTTCAAAAAGGTCTATTTCTGTTAGTCCCGCTTCAAGAGCTGCATCCGGAGAAGAGGGGAGTAAATCATCTACGCGAAGTTTTGCGCCGTTAGCTTCGTCTGTTCTTTGTTGCGCCATTGCTTCAAGTGCTCCGATAGGATTAAACGCTGTAAATCCCTCACGCATAAGACGCCCGTAGTTTGCACCCGTGACAGTACCAATAGCTTTAATTCGGCGTTCTGTCATTGCGGCATTAATGGCATATCCACCTCCACCACAAATACCCAGTACACCAATACGCCCGGCATCAACGTAAGGTAAGCTGGTAAGGTAATCAACGACAATGCTGAAGTCTTTTACTCGCATTGTTGGATCTTCCAGATAACGCGGTTCCCCACCGCTGCTTCCCTGAAAACTAGCATCAAAAGCAATGACGATAAAGCCAGCTTTTGCCAGGGCGGCACCATACACACTACCCGATGTCTGTTCTTTGCAGCTTCCAATTGGATGGGCGCTGATAATGGCAGGGTACTTTTTTTCACTATTAAAATCGTCAGGGAAATAGATATCAGCAGCTATATCCCAGTAAGTGTGTTTTATCGAAACAGTTTTCATTTCAAGCTCCGGGGATTTGCCTAAACAGATTTAAATATCATTTCTATTATCCGCAACTGGCATTTGTGTTCATATCGAGAACGGCGTAATAGTATGACTTGTATTGGTTATCATCAATGGTCTAATATCTATCACAGTGTTAAGTTAAGGTTTACAATGATGAAAATAGAGCCTTCAATTTTGCCTTCTCTTGCCTGGTTTGCGCTGATTGTTCGTGCCGGCAGTTTTTCCAGAGCCGTTTCTGAAATGGGTATTACGCTGGCCGCATTGTCCCAGAATTTAAAATCTCTTGAGGAACGTCTTAACACCAAGCTGATATACCGTACGACCCGCAATATCTCGCTTACTGAGGAAGGACAGCGTCTGTATGAAGTGCTGGTGTCGGCTTTGGGGCAAATTGATGATGCTTTGAAAGATGTTGGTGATACCCAACTTGAACCTACAGGCCTGTTGAGAATAAATTCCTCCCGTGTTGCAGCACGGATGCTTGTTGAGCCTCATATTGGCGAGTTTCTTACTCGTTACCCCAAAACAAAGATAGAACTCATTATGGATGACGGTTTATCTAACATTATTGCGGACGGCTGTGATGTGGGCATACGTCTTGAGCAAGGACTGGATGAGCATATGACTGCCGTTCCTGTTTCTCCGCTTATTAAACTGGTTACTGTGGCATCGCCAGATTATTTAAAAGAACACGGTATTCCTGAAACGCCTCAGGAACTGAGTAACCATAATTGCCTTCGGTTGCGGCATAAAAGTAGCGGTGCACTCTCTGCATGGGAGTTTTCTAAGGTTGTGGGGGGTAATGAAGAGTTCGAAATAGAGGTTTCAGGTAAGTATATTTCTAATGATGACGAAAGCATGATACGAATGGCGCTGAATGGAACGGGTATCATTCAACATCTGGATTTTGCAATCGCTGAACATATCAATGCGGGCAAGTTACAGCCGATTCTTGAGGATTGGGCTGTTTCATTTCCTGGGTTTTATATTTATGTTTCATCACGGGTGAGAATGCCCTCTAAAGTTCGTGCTTTTATTGATTTTATGGTGGAGAAAAGAGTAAAACTCGAAAATTGATGATATGTGTAATTGATGGTTGCTCTGGGCGAATATCGGTAAGAGGAATAACGTAATCATTAGGATGCGTTTACATAATAAAGTTTCTGATAATTAATACTTATTTTCTATACGGCCATAATATCAATTATCATTATCACCAGTAATGTGGTTAAAATAATAGTATCTATGACCGCTACGGTTAACGGTGGTTATTTTGGGAGGCGTTAACACGTAGCGGCTTGTAGTTGTAAGTCTTGAACAGGTACAAAGCCTGAAATCAGGAGGATATCGCTATCAAACTTCCTTTATTTCTTCTCGCAGTTTCGCATCTTATAGAAGAATCCTGTATTTCCATCTTCCACGATGAAGCGATCGTTAAAAGTTGGACGACGAATAAATGTCACTCCACCTATTGTTGCTTTTTGTTTTATACCATCATCAACATTTTCCAGATCTGGAGAGTACAATTGATCTCCATTTGGCATTTGAACGATGAAATTGTTTCCATTATCGAGAACTGTTGCGGATTTTGACAGAATTTGAGTAGCGGTATCCAGGCTGGAAATCCTAATGTCACAAACATATTTGCCTGGCCCCAGATCTTCTTCTGCAAATACAGGTAAGGAAAATAATGCAAATGCGAGGATGAGATTCTTATTCATGCAAACTCCAGGAAGATCAATAAAAGCAATATGTTACATAAAAAGCACGTAAATGAAAAGAGCGATTGGTTAATGAGTAATGCTATTAATCCCCGCATGGCCTACTTTTCATTGGCTGCGGTGTTGAACCTCATTGAATATGGGCAAGACTCTGACTGAGTGACCGACGTAAATAGGTAGATGCATAATCGCTTACCGCCCTGTAACTGCAAACGGTGCCCAGGCTTCTGGCTGAATACCACGGCTTTGCATCCACGGAACGGCGTGTAGCTGCTGATTGAAAGGGTTAACTTCAACCTGGTTTACCGCTGGAACGACGTTATTAAAGGCGATAAGGTCAGCCAGTCGGTCAGGATGGAAGTTACTGACGCCAATAGCGCGAATTTTACCGGCCTGTTGCAGCTCTTCCATGGCACGCCAGGCACCGTGGACATCACCGTAAGGCTGATGAATCAAATACAGGTCAACGTAATCAAGTTGCAGTCGATTCAGAGAGCGTTCGAACTGGGCTTTGGCCCCTTCGTAACTGGTATCCTGCAACCAGAGTTTCGTGGTGACAAAGAGTTCGTTACGGGCGATACCGCTTTGTTTCAGTGCGTTCCCGACCTGGGGTTCATTTTGATAGGAGGCGGCGGTGTCAATCAGTCGATAACCGGTGTTAATAGCGTCAATGACCGCTCTTTCGCATTCGGCGGCATCGGTCATCTGAAATACACCAAAGCCCAGCAGGGGCATTTCAATACCGTTATTCAGTTTTACTTTTTGCATGGTGTTATCCTTCCGTTATCGTTCATGAGAAGCATAACGTAAAGAGAAGAGCTCGATTAGACGGCAGGATTTGTCAGGGGTTATGAACGAAATTCATAAATCTGTTTGAGTGTTGCGATGGGTAGTGCAAGTTCGATATCTCCGCAATTTACAGTCCGATGAAGGAAAATGAATATCCATAAAAAATATATCGGTTTATCCTGGCGTATATACCTACTTCGACGTATTTCCAATAGTTGCTAATTAAAGGCAGGTCATTATTATTCACTCTGAATAATGAATTATTCACTGTCCGCAGAGTAAGAAATATAACTTAAGTATCTATTTAATGACTTGCACAAAAAGCTAAATTTTCACCCATAAATAAAAATATAATCCCGCGCCCAACCACCTGATGAGTGGCTACAGACACTGGATATATTAGGTGGCGGTGTACTTTCTTACATAAAGGTATTTCCTTTTCTGCGGAAAAGAAAACCGGGAAATCCCCGGTTTTTCTGACAAGCAGACGCCATTATTTGTGTCTGCCTATGTTCGTTAATTCGTTCATCAGGAAATTATCTCAATGTCACGTTATAAAACAGGTCATAAACAACCACGATTTCGTTATTCAGTTCTGGCCCGCTGCGTGGCGTGGGCAAATATCTCTGTTCAGGTTCTTTTTCCACTCGCTGTCACCTTTACCCCAGTAATGGCGGCACGTGCGCAGCATGCGGTTCAGCCACGGTTGAGCATGGGAAATACTACGGTAACTGCTGATAATAACGTGGAGAAAAATGTCGCGTCGTTTGCCGCAAATGCCGGGACATTTTTAAGCAGTCAGCCAGATAGCGATGCGACACGTAATTTTATTACCGGAATGGCCACCGCTAAAGCTAACCAGGAAATACAGGAGTGGCTCGGGAAATATGGTACAGCGCGCGTCAAACTGAATGTCGATAAAGATTTCTCGCTGAAGGATTCTTCGCTGGAAATGCTTTATCCGATTTATGATACGCCGACAAATATGTTGTTCACTCAGGGGGCAATACATCGTACAGACGATCGTACTCAGTCAAATATTGGTTTTGGCTGGCGTCATTTTTCAGGAAATGACTGGATGGCGGGGGTGAACACCTTTATCGACCATGATTTATCCCGTAGTCATACCCGCATTGGTGTTGGTGCGGAATACTGGCGCGATTATCTGAAACTGAGCGCCAATGGTTATATTCGGGCTTCTGGCTGGAAAAAATCGCCGGATATTGAGGATTATCAGGAACGCCCGGCGAATGGTTGGGATATCCGCGCAGAGGGCTATTTACCTGCCTGGCCGCAGCTTGGCGCAAGCCTGATGTATGAACAGTATTATGGCGATGAAGTCGGGCTGTTTGGTAAAGATAAGCGCCAGAAAGACCCGCATGCTATTTCTGCCGAGGTGACCTATACGCCAGTGCCTCTTCTGACACTGAGCGCCGGGCATAAGCAGGGCAAGAGCGGTGAGAATGACACTCGCTTTGGCCTGGAAGTTAACTACCGAATTGGCGAACCTTTGGCGAAACAACTCGATACGGATAGCATTCGCGAGCGTCGGGGACTGGCAGGCAGCCGCTATGACCTGGTTGAGCGTAATAACAACATCGTTCTTGAGTACCGCAAATCTGAAGTGATCCGTATTGCTCTGCCTGAGCGTATTGAAGGTAAGGGCGGTCAGACACTTTCCCTGGGGCTTGTGGTCAGCAAAGCAACTCACGGACTGAAAAATGTGCAGTGGGAAGCGCCGTCATTACTGGCTGAAGGTGGCAAAATTACCGGTCAGGGTAGTCAGTGGCAAGTAACGCTCCCGGCTTATCGTCCAGGCAAAGACAATTATTATGCGATTTCAGCAGTTGCCTACGATAACAAAGGCAATACCTCAAAACGCGTGCAGACAGAGGTGGTCATTACCGGAGCTGGTATGAGCGCCGATCGCACGGCGTTAACGCTTGACGGTCAGAGCCGTATTCAAATGCTTGCTAACGGTAATGAGCAAAAACCGCTGGTGCTGTCTCTGCGCGACGCCGAGGGCCAGCCAGTCACGGGCATGAAAGATCAGATCAAGACTGAACTAACTTTCAAACCGGCTGGAAATATTGTGACTCGTTCCCTGAAGGCCACTAAATCACAGGCAAAGCCAACACTGGGTGAGTTCACCGAAACTGAAGCAGGGGTGTATCAGTCTGTCTTTACTACCGGAACGCAGTCAGGTGAGGCAACGATTACTGTTAGCGTTGATGGCATGAGCAAAACCGTCACTGCAGAACTGCGGGCCACGATGATGGATGTGGCAAACTCCACCCTGAGCGCTAACGAGCCGTCAGGTGACGTGGTTGCTGATGGTCAGCAAGCCTATACGTTGACGTTGACTGCGGTGGACTCCGAGGGTAATCCGGTGACGGGAGAAGCCAGCCGCTTGCGATTTGTTCCGCAAGACACTAATGGTGTAACCGTTGGTGCCATTTCGGAAATAAAACCAGGCGTTTACAGCGCCGCGGTTTCTTCGACCCGTGCCGGAAACGTTGTTGTGCGTGCTTTCAGCGAGCAGTATCAGCTGGGCACATTACAACAAACGCTGAAGTTTGTTGCCGGGCCGCTTGATGCAGCACATTCGTCCATCACCCTGAATCCTGATAAACCGGTGGTTGGGGGGACAGTTACGGCAATCTGGACGGTAAAAGATGCCTATGACAACCCTGTGACCAGCCTCACGCCGGAAGCGCCGTCATTAGCGGGTGCCGCTGCTGAAGGTTCTACGGCATCGGGCTGGACAAATAATGGTGATGGGACGTGGACTGCGCAGATTACTCTCGGCTCTACGGCGGGTGAATTAGAAGTTATGCCGAAGCTAAATGGACAGAATGCGGCAGCAAATGCGGCAAAAGTAACCGTGGTGGCTGATGCGTTATCTTCAAACCAGTCGAAAGTCTCTGTCGCAGAAGATCACGTAAAAGCCGGCGAAAGCACAACCGTGACGCTGGTGGCGAAAGATGCGCATGGCAACGCTATCAGTGGTCTTGCGTTGTCGGCAAGTTTGACGGGGACCGCCTCTGAAGGGGCGACCGTTTCCAGTTGGACCGAAAAAGGTAACGGTTCCTATGTTGCTACGTTGACTACAGGTGGAAAGACGGGCGAGCTTCGCGTCATGCCTCTCTTCAACGGCCAGCCAGCAGCCACCGAAGCCGCGCAGTTGACGGTCATCGCCGGAGAGATGTCATCAGCGAACTCTACGCTTGTTGCGGACAATAAGGCTCCGACCGTCAAAACGACGACGGAACTCACCTTCACCGTGAAGGATGCGTACGGGAACCCGGTCACCGGGCTGAAGCCAGATGCACCAGTGTTTAGCGGTGCCGCCAGCACGGGGAGTGAGCGTCCTTCAGCAGGAAACTGGACAGAGAAAGGTAATGGGGTCTACGTGTCGACCTTAACGCTGGGATCTGCCGCGGGTCAGTTGTCTGTGATGCCGCGAGTGAACGGCCAAAATGCCGTTGCTCAGCCACTGGTGCTGAACGTTGCAGGTGACGCATCTAAGGCTGAGATTCGTGATATGACAGTGAAGGTTAATAACCAACTGGCTAATGGACAGTCTGCTAACCAGATAACCCTGACCGTTGTGGACACCTATGGTAACCCGTTGCAGGGGCAGGAAGTTACGCTGACTTTACCGCAGGGTGTGACCAGCAAGACGGGGAATACAGTAACAACTAATGCGGCAGGTAAAGCGGACATTGAGCTTATGTCAACGGTTGCGGGAGAACACAATATTTCCGCTTCGGTGAATGGTGCTCAGAAGACGGTCACGGTGAAATTCAACGCGGATGCCAGCACCGGTCAGGCAAACCTGCAGGTAGACGCCGCTGCTCAAAAAGTGGCAAACGGCAAAGATGCCTTTACGCTGACGGCGAACGTTGAGGATAAAAATGGTAACCCTGTTCCAGGGAGCCTGGTGACCTTTAATCTGCCCCGGGGTGTCAAGCCGCTTACAGGCGATAATGTCTGGGTGAAAGCCAACGATGAGGGGAAAGCAGAGTTGCAGGTGGTTTCAGTGACTGCCGGAACGTATGAGATCACGGCATCGGCAGGGAATAGCCAGCCTTCGAATACGCAGACTATAACGTTTGTAGCCGATAAGGCGACCGCAACCGTCTCCGGTATTGAGGTGATTGGCAACTATGCACTGGCGGATGGCAAAGCCAAACAGACGTATAAAGTTACGGTGACTGATGCCAATAACAACCTGTTGAAAGATAGCGAAGTGACGCTGACTGCCAGCCCGGCAAATTTAGTTCTGACTCCCAATGGGACGGCGAAAACTAATGAGCAAGGACAGGCTATTTTCACCGCCACGACCACTGTCGCAGCGAAATATACACTCACGGCGAAAGTGAGTCAGGCCGACGGTCAGGAATCGACGAAAACTGCCGAATCTAAATTCGTCGCGGATGATAAAAATGCAGTACTCACCGCATCATCTGATGTGACTTCTCTGGTGGCGGATGGGATATCGACTGCGAAGCTGGAGGTGACACTGATGTCGGCAAATAACCCCGTTGGGGGGAATATGTGGGTCGACATTAAGACGCCAGAAGGGGTGACGGAGAAGGATTATCAGTTCCTGCCGTCGAAAAATGACCATTTCGTGAGCGGAAAAATCACGCGTACATTTAGTACCAGCAAGCCTGGTGTCTATACGTTCACATTTAACGCCCTGACGTATGGCGGGTACGAAATGAAGCCAGTGACGGTGACCATTACCGCGGTGGATGCCGATACGGCAAAGGGCGAGGAGGCGATGAACTAATATTAAGAATATGGAAGTAACATTCTAATAAACAATAATGGCGTTGACATCTTCAACGCCATTATTTATTGAATTGCCTGACAGTAGTCTCGTTATAAGTTCATTTAGATATAGCGACAGCTAAACCGGACGAACAGGGATAAATATTTCGCAAACAACATCATTGCTATCCTTTTCTACGAAATCTTCATTGTAATAAAACCGCTCAATATCACTGCCGTTCACTCTGGCTAACCCCCTGGCGGGTAATTCCATCAGATAGAGGTTTCGCGCCCATTCAGGGTAGTGCTCCCACTCACCTTCATAGCGGAAAGAGGCATACAGTCCTCGGTTAATTGTCCACTCTTTCGGCATCTCTGAATCGGTTTGTTTGCATACCGTACCGGCAAAAGTTTCAACTGTGAGTAAATCGACCGATTTTGTTGACGGTTCAAACGTGGAGACGAAATAGATATCCGTCTTAAAATTCTTCATACATCTGGCTAAATGATGACGTCGCAGTTTGACTTCTTCATCCGGTGATTTATTCGACACTTCAATATCATATTTAAATGAATTGCCAAAAATAGGTGTCTCAGGAAAGTTGACTAATCTACACTCCGTCTTTTGCTGTTGACGTATTAAAAAAGAAGGGAAGATATTTGCGAGATCCCAATAATCACGGTGGCGGTATACACGGGGAGAGCAGCCGAATAACTTTTTAAATTCGCGGCTGAATGACTGCTGTGAATCAAAATGCAAAGAGATTGCAATATCAAGCATAGATTTCGCGGTGAGCCGGACAAGAATGGCGGCACGACAAAGCCTTCGTTTGCGAATGTATTCTCCCAAAGGCACATGCATGAAATTTCGGAACAGAAGCTGGATGTTGCGTCTGCTGTAGCCAGATTTCTGTGCGATATCTTCGATTGAAATAGGGTGCTCAAGATTGCACTCAATCCACTCCAGGAGCTGCTGTAGAATCTTCTGCCTGATCATCACATTCTCCGTTAATTCTTTGTCATATCGCACATTTTCGTTATGCCCTGGGCCCTAAGTGTATCAAAAACAGCAAGGGCGAAGGCAAAAGCACTGGTAGCGTCTGCTTCGTTGTCCCCGAAAATAGAGAGGTTTCAGTCCTACATTATTAATGAATTTTTTGCATAAGTGATATCAAAATCCACATACTAATTTGAGGTTACGTTTTAACGTAGACTCATTGTTCATGCCTAATGGAGGGACTGACAGTGGAATTTTCCGTATTAAGTAACAATCTGAAAATGCCGATGATGGGATTTGGTGTTTTTCAGGTTACCGATAAAAACGTGTGCAAACAGTCAGTGTTGAACGCTATCCGCACGGGGTATCGACTCATCGACACTGCAGCGGTATACGGTAATGAAGATGCCGTCGGTGAAGCCGTTCGTGAAGCTATATCCGAAGGTTTATGTACCCGAGAAGAGTTATTTATAACGTCTAAATTGTGGGTGCAGGATATGTTGAATCAGGATACGGCAGCAGCAGGTATTGAAGCATCATTAAAAAAATCGGGACTAGAATACTTCGACCTCTATTTATTGCATCAGGCTATGCGCGATTATTTCAGTGCGTGGCGTGCACTCGAAGATGCCTATGAAGAGGGCAAATTAAAAGCAATTGGGGTTTCCAATTTCTATCCTCATGTTCTGGCGAACTTTTGTGAAACGGTAAGAGTTAAACCGATGGTCAACCAGGTCGAGTTGCATCCCTATTTTGCCCAACCAGAGGCGCTGGCAACCATGAAGTATTATAACGTGCAGCCTGAAGCATGGGCTCCGTTAGGTGGTGGACGACATAAACCCTTTGAAAATAATCTGCTTCAGAGTATTGCAGATGCCCATCAAAAATCGATTTCTCAAGTCATTCTGCGTTGGAATATTCAACGGGGAGTGGTCGTTATTCCGAAATCGACACATCAACAGCGTATCGAAGAAAATTTTGCTATCTGGGATTTCTCACTGACAGAGAAAGAAATGGCACAAATTAGTTCGCTTGATTTGGGTTATGTTGGGGAGTCGGTAAAACATTTTAATCCTGAATTTGTTCGTGGTTGTCTTGCTGTAAAAATACATGATTGATATTAATCATGTATTTTACCTGAGACGACAAGAATCTTTTAACAGGGGAGTGATATTGATCTTCACTCTGTCATATCTCCGGTAATATGGCGTCAGGCTTCATCATCAGAAAGGGGGCCTGACGCCTGAAAAAGTGAACAACAGACAGTGTTCGGATTATCAATATTCAGTTTTTAACGTTGAACTGGATTCATTACTGCCTTGTTTAAGAATTTCCCGCGCCGAATCTGCCATTATCATGACAGCACCTGCCAGCATCAGAGTATCTTTCAATACCAGACGACCAGCACCGGATAAATAAGGGAAACCATGATGAGCGTCACCCAATGCGGGTACCCATGCCTCCGGGGTGGTGATTAAAAATGAGAGTGTTACCAGCGGTGTGGTAAATGCCATCAGCCCTCCCAATAAACCTAACCAGCGATTGACAGGATTAGCCAAAACCAGCAGAGCAATAATCACCTCCACGACGCCAAGACCGTTGGAAAAACCATAGGTATTATTGGCCGATTGCCATGCCCTTGCTTCTGGTTTGTATTCGCCTTCGTGAGTCAGATACTGTTTATAGTCTTCCGGGTGTTCATAAAAGAACGACATTAGTGGACTGTTTGCGACGAATGGTGTAATGCTGTCTGCCTCGTAAGGGACAAACTTTAATAACCCAATCCACATAAAAACAATCGCAATACTCAGACGAATCAATGCCAGGCCAATTTTATCTCCCCGACTTAACAGGTGCAGGTATTTTTCCATTGTGAATATCCTTATTTATACAATACTGCTGTTGCGGTTGAATTATTATCAATTCGCATCGATGTGACTTTCCAGGATGAAGCATTATATTTTCTGGCTATATCAGCAATGGCATCCTCCAGAACTGTCGGTGATGCTGATACTGACGAGACGCTGATATGTTTCAGAATTATTTTATCATCTGCATTGGTGGAAAATGCCATAACGCCAGATAATAGTGTTGCAAATAAAACGGATTTTTTAAACATATAAAATACCATCAATGAAGTGATTAAGAAGTTATAGAGTAACAGGGAATTAATAAGATTCTTTTCTCTGAGACGCCAGAATATTTGTTCTGGCGTCTGATTTTGAGTTTATTTGACTAATGAAAATAGATCATTGAGTGATTCGCTCATCGACGGATGAGTAAATATCTGATCGCGTAATATGCTATAAGGCAGCCCGGCATCCATCACCATTTTCACTATATTAATCATCTCGTGGGAGTCAACACACAGCAGTGATGCCCCTAATATACGTTGGGTTTTATTATCAACAATCGCTTTTAATACCCCACGGGTATCGTTCATCACTCTGGCGCGCGGAATTGCAGCTACAGGCAATGTCACCACCTGAATATCAGCACCACTCTCTCTGGCTTGTTCTTCTGTCATACCAACCCTGGACAGGGGCGGTGTCATAAATACGGAATAAGGCACATTTTTCCGATCATCAGTACTACGTTTGCCTTCACCCAGTAACTCATCACGTACAATGCGGTAATCATCCAGTGAAATATAAGTAAATTGCAGCCCGCCGGTAACATCTCCCATCGCCCAAATATTGTCTGCGGTGGTATGTAATCGCTTGTCAACGACAATTGCCCCGCGCTCGTTTACTGCGATACCGGCATTTTCTGGATGTAACGAAGCGGTAGCCGGTTGACGACCGGAAGCTATTAACAGTGCATCCACCGCCAGTTGGGCGTGCTCGCTATGCACTTGCACTTGATTTTCATGGTGACTGATTCGCTCCACATGGGCATTGAGGATTATATCGACGCCCTGATCGCGTAAAATCGTCGCGATATTATCAGCAATATCCCGTTCTTCCCGAGGCAAAAACAGCGAAGCTGCTTCTAAAATGGTTACCTTGCTGCCAAAATTAGCGAACATAGAGGCGAACTCAACGCCAATATATCCGCCGCCCAAAATACCTAAATGCCCAGGCAATTCTTTTAGATTAAGTAATCCGGTGCTGTCATATACTCCTGGCGTGGTGGTAATTCCAGGAATTGGCGGAACCACGGTTTGTGCACCGGTATTAATAAAAATTTTCTCGCCATGAATTTCCAGATTTCCCTCAGGCCGATGAACACGCAGGCTATGATTATTGATAAACTCCGCCTGGCCGTTGATCACGTCGATATTGGGCATATCTGCAAGATTATGAAAATTCTTATTACGTAAAAAATTAACCACTTCATTTTTACGCTGTATGGCTCGGACAAAATCTGTGTGCTGCTGTGCGTCATGAACCAATGTTTTGGTTGGGATGCAGCCGATATTAATACAGGTCCCGCCATACATTGCATTTGATTGTTCGATGAGAGCCACTCGCCAACCTGCTTTTGCCAGCGTGACGGCTAATGTTTTTCCAGCCTTGCCAAAACCAATAATCACTGCCTGATATTTATTCATGATGATTTCCTGTCGAAACGCGTTCATTTGACATCATGACTATAGACGCAAAAGAGCAAATAACATTTCTTCACAACGCTTGATATTTTGTCTTATCGTCTGGTATTTTCTTTTTCTTAATCAGAATCACAAAACAAAAATCATGATTAACTATTTGATGGTATTAGATTAGTTGTTTACTAAGATTGTTGGTGTTTGTAATCAAAAACCACTCAGGAGTCTGATATGGATGCTCTTAGCCGTTTGTTGATGCTTAACGCTCCACAAGGAACGATCGATAAGAATTGCGTGTTAGGAAGTGACTGGCAGCTTCCACATGGTGCCGGGGAATTATCAGTTATTCGTTGGCATGCGTTAACGCAAGGAGCGGCGAAGCTGGAAATGCCGACGGGAGAGATTTTTACATTACGCCCGGGAAATGTGGTCCTGCTACCACAAAATTCAGCTCATCGCCTGAGTCATGTCGATAATGAATCGACCTGTATTGTCTGTGGCACTCTTCGGCTGCAACATTCGGCACGTTATTTTTTAACGTCTTTGCCGGAAACGCTGTTTTTAGCACCGGTTAACCACAGCGTGGAATATAACTGGCTGAGGGAGGCGATCCCGTTTTTACAACAGGAATCCAGATCGGCAATGCCGGGAGTGGATGCACTGTGTAGCCAGATCTGCGCTACATTCTTTACCCTCGCGGTGCGTGAGTGGATTGCACAGGTTAATACTGAGAAAAACATTCTCAGTTTGCTTCTGCATCCACGTCTTGGTGCGGTAATACAGCAAATGCTGGAAATGCCAGGACACGCCTGGAGCGTCGAATCGCTGGCCAGCATCGCCCACATGTCCCGGGCAAGTTTTGCCCAGCTTTTCCGTGATGTTTCCGGAACCACGCCGCTGGCTGTATTAACAAAGTTGCGTCTACAAATAGCGGCCCAGATGTTTTCCCGGGAAATGCTCCCTGTTGTGGTGATCGCTGAGTCAGTAGGCTATGCCAGTGAATCATCTTTTCACAAGGCGTTTGTCCGCGAGTTTGGTTGTACTCCGGGAGAATATCGGGAAAGGGTCAGACAGCTTGCACCCTGAATAAAACCGCCAGAAATCAGGGCAAAGATAATCCGCATTCCGGGAGTTGTGAGCCTTTCAACTATTTCTATTTCCAACGGTGGTTTGGGCTTTATATATTTTTTTCTGATGGACTCTAGCTCAGTTTTTAAATAAAAATGCAAACTAAATTGCTTCAATTAAATAAAATCCCGACTATTACTTGATACGTGATTATTGTCGGTAATTTTTTTGTATACCATCAGTGTATATCTCAATAACCCCTGAATAAGTAGCTCTGAATAGGTATAAGGGATGTAGCCATTTTTAAATGGATTTCTTATGCCAAAAATGATCGTCGATTTCCCCATAAAATGTGAGCGATGCCGAAAGAAATAAAATTAGTTATTGCATTTGAAGTTTGGATGAAAGACTATCATTTGTCATACAAATAAGGGGTGGTATGTTGCTAGCCAATTAAAAAAGAACGCCATATTTATTGATGATTGATCCCCGGGTGGGGGGAAACATCGGGAATAAATGGGCATGAAGTAATGGAGTATTAGTTGTGAATGTCAATTTCTTTGTCACCTGTATTGGTGACGCCCTGAAATCAAGAATGGCACGAGACTCCGTGCTGCTACTGGAAAAACTCGGCTGTCGCGTAAATTTCCCGGAGAAACAGGGATGCTGCGGTCAGCCTGCGATCAATAGTGGTTATATCAAAGAAGCGATTCCAGGGATGAAAAATCTGATCGCCGCACTGGAGGATAACGACGATCCCATTATTTCACCGGCTGGCTCTTGCACCTATGCCGTAAAAAGTTACCCGACGTATCTGGCGGATGAACCTGAATGGGCATCACGAGCCGAAAAGGTTGCCGCGCGTATGCAGGATCTCACCTCTTTTATTGTTAATAAATTAGGGGTAGTCGATGTAGGTGCCAGTTTGCAAGGGAGAGCGGTGTATCACCCATCTTGTAGCCTGGCCCGTAAGCTGGGGGTGAAGGACGAGCCACTTACGCTGCTGAAAAATGTGCGTGGACTGGAGCTGTTGACCTTTGCTGAACAGGATACCTGCTGCGGATTTGGCGGCACGTTCTCGGTCAAAATGGCCGAAATATCCGGCGAGATGGTGAAAGAAAAGGTTGCGCACCTGATGGAAGTCCGCCCTGAGTATTTAATTGGTGCTGACGTGAGTTGCCTGCTGAACATCAGTGGGCGATTACAACGGGAAGGGCAGAAAGTCAAAGTGATGCATATTGCTGAAGTGTTGATGAGCCGCTGAGGATATAAAGATGTCGATCAAAACCAGTAATACAGATTTTAAGACACGCATCCGTCAGCAAATTGAAGATCCGATCATGCGCAAAGCGGTGGCAAACGCGCAGCAGCGTATTGGGGCAAATCGGCAAAAAATGGTCGATGAATTGGGGCTCTGGGAGGAGTGGCGCGATCGGGCCGCCCAGATACGTGATCATGTTCTGAGTAATCTCGACGCTTATCTGTACCAGCTCTCAGAAAAAGTGACGCAAAACGGCGGTCACGTCTATTTTGCAAAAACCAAAGAAGACGCTACCCGCTACATTTTACAGGTTGCCCAACGCAAAAATGCCCGGAAGGTGGTGAAATCTAAATCGATGGTGACCGAAGAGATTGGTGTCAATCATGTGTTGCAGGATGCTGGCATTCAGGTGATTGAAACCGATTTGGGTGAATATATTCTCCAGCTGGATCAAGATCCGCCCTCTCATGTTGTGGTCCCGGCAATTCATAAAGATCGCCATCAGATCCGTCGAGTGCTACACGAACGTCTGGGCTATGAGGGGCCGGAAACGCCTGAAGCGATGACCTTATTCATCCGGCAAAAAATCCGCGAAGATTTCCTCAGTGCTGAAATAGGTATTACGGGCTGTAATTTCGCGGTGGCAGAGACAGGTTCGGTATGCCTGGTGACCAATGAAGGTAATGCGCGAATGTGTACCACGCTGCCTAAAACGCATATTGCAGTGATGGGAATGGAGCGTATTGCCCCCACGTTTGCCGAGGTAGATGTATTGATCACCATGCTGGCGCGCAGTGCCGTTGGTGCACGTTTGACGGGATACAACACCTGGCTGACAGGACCTCGCGAAGCGGGGCACGTTGATGGTCCTGAAGAGTTTCATCTGGTTATTGTCGATAACGGGCGTTCTGAGGTGCTGGCCTCTGAATTTCGGGATGTGCTGCGCTGTATTCGCTGCGGGGCTTGTATGAATACTTGTCCGGCATATCGCCATATTGGCGGTCATGGATATGGCTCTATTTATCCAGGGCCAATTGGTGCGGTGATTTCTCCGCTACTTGGCGGCTATAAAGATTTTAAAGATTTACCCTACGCCTGCTCTTTATGCACAGCTTGTGACAACGTGTGTCCGGTGCGTATTCCGCTGTCAAAACTGATTTTGCGTCATCGTCGGGTGATGGCTGAAAAAGGGATCACCGCAAAAGCAGAGCAACGGGCGATAAAAATGTTCGCTTATGCCAATAGTCATCCAGGATTGTGGAAAGTCGGGATGATGGCCGGTGCTCATGCGGCAAGCTGGTTTATCAATGGCGGCAAAACACCACTCAAATTTGGCGCGATTAGCGACTGGATGGAAGCACGCGATCTTCCTGAAGCTGACGGAGAGAGTTTCCGTAGTTGGTTTAAGAAACATCAGGCGCAGGAGAAAAAGAATGGATAATCGAGGCGAATTTTTGAATAACGTTGCTCAGGCACTGGGTCGCCCGCTGCGACTTGAACCGCAAGCAGAAGATGCGCCGCTTAATAACTATGCTAACGAGCGGCTTACCCAACTTAACCAACAGCAGCGCTGTGACGCGTTTATTCAGTTTGCCAGCGATGTTATGTTGACGCGCTGTGAGCTGACCAGCGAGGCGAAGGCGGCAGAAGCTGCAATACGTCTGTGTAAAGAGCTGGGAGATCAGTCGGTCGTGATTAGCGGTGACACGAGGCTGGAGGAATTAGGGATTAGCGAACGTTTGCAGCAGGAATGCAATGCCGTTGTTTGGGATCCGGCGAAAGGTGCCAAGAATATCTCGCAGGCAGAGCAGGCTAAAGTGGGTGTCGTGTATGCTGAATATGGTTTAACCGAATCGGGAGGCGTGGTTCTTTTTTCCGCCGCCGAGCGTGGGCGTTCATTGAGCCTGCTCCCGGAATCTTCTCTTTTTATCCTGCGTAAAAGCACAATCCTGCCGCGTGTAGCGCAACTCGCAGAAAGATTGCATCAGAAAGCGCAGGCCGGTGAACGCATGCCGTCATGTATTAACATCATCAGTGGTCCCAGCTCAACGGCGGACATTGAGCTTATCAAAGTCGTCGGGGTTCATGGTCCGGTGAAAGCGGTGTATCTGATTATTGAGGATTGCTGAGAGAGGTATGAAGTCTGGACATAAACCTGAAGAAGGCATACGAGGTTGAAAATAGCGTTAAGGACAACCTGACTTAACCCCGTTCCGTCATGGTTATGCTCCTCTTCTGTAAATATCCTGGCATTACTAATGCCAGGATATTTACAGTGAAAAAGACAGGCATCCATTCCTGAAAACGGGTTCCCTTCCCGGTCATTGTCACTTCAGCTTTATACAGGCACTCTCTATCAGAATGCTGTTTATTACTGCCCAGAGTTTTGTTGGTATTCATCTACCATTTTTTTGACAAGACAAAACATTACAGAAATTACAATGCTTAGAAAAAATCCCAGAGCCAGGCAAATGGCAGCAGGGTATTTATTTTTTATTTCTGGTGAGCTTATAGTTACACAGCCATCACCGTTCGGATACAATGACCAGTTCCTGGTCAGGTATATCATTTTTGTATAAAGCTCACTGTTAATTGCTGAAGGCGTTTGTATCTCATCGAGAACTTGCCTGCCATTATGATATTCTGACGCATACCATTTGATAATAGACGCCTGCACGCGAGATATTTCCGCTTCAGCAGTTGGTAAATCTCTCTTATCTCCTGACCATTCCAGCTTTATTTCTCTGTTCTTGACATCTGGGCTGGTGTGAAAAAATGTAGTAATTCGCTGAATAACATCTTCAGTCATTGTTGTCTGACAGGCAAAGTTATTATTGCTATCACAGTTAACAAGTATGCCGGGTGTTGTCTGATTTATTTTTAGGCTGTAACTCACTTTTATATTATCTTTATTGATATACAGAAATAAAAGCACCATTGCCATACAGATAGCTATAATAAAAAGGATAACAAGAATCTTTTTCTTCAGATAAAATAAAATCTCAATCAGATCGATATCCTGTTTGATTTGTTCACTCATAATATATCCAGAAAATAAAATCTGCCGCAGATAAATGAATTAATAGTCTATATCAGGAATGTTCGGGTTAAATATCAGCAAAAAGCCAGCATCATGAATACTGGATATTTATAGCCTGCAGGCAGCATACTGCTGCCTGCAGGGGGTATAACAGTCGACAGGGGAACCGACTGCTTTATTCTTACCAGGTCACATTGATACCAACTACACCCTGTAGCGGATTCTCAATGTCGTCACCTTTGGTGTAGTCAAGGCTTGCATATGCTCCCATGTTTTTGGTGATATCAGCCTGTACACCTGCACCCACGCGGAATGCTGCACCGTCAATGCTGGCATTGACAGACTCATCACCCAGACGGAGCCAGAGCATCAACAGTTGAGGATCCCGTAACATTCCAGACAGACTCGTTTTGCAGAGATACACTGGCATTTCCTGCCCCTGAAACTTTGCCTTTCCAGACTGAACTATCGGAAAGATTTATATCCAGATTACTACCCGCTTTATCGCCGCTATTGAAAGTATAAGCATTACCTTCCCAGTAAGAGCGGGCAACGTTCATGTTTACATTTGTTGTGGTAGCGGCTGAATTCTCGCTTTCAGAAAGGGCCAGGACATCAGAGTAGATGGTTGAATCAGCAACAGACAAATTTAAATTTTGCGTTGCTGAACCTGTGCCTTGTGCCGAAGCAGAGGCATAAATTGTTTGTTTATTATTAGCCGCCCCAATTACTGAGCCATCCTTAATATTCAGGTTGACTGTATGAATTCCCGTCTTATTCCCGGCAGTAACTATTGTTTCAATCCGACCATTAATAATATTTGAGCCAGCAAGGGTAATGTTGTCGGTTGCATCACCTTCAAAACTATTCAATAAGCTACCCTTTTGAGCAAAAATTGCCGTGGAGGCGTTGCTGGAACTCTTATTACCTTGAGCATTTATGGTTGTGCCATTAAGCGTGACATTATTTCCCTTGGCCCCTTCCAGAGATATCCCTGTCGCACTACCTTTTTCATTTTTTGCAACGAAATTACCGCCATTAACAACAACATCGCCAGTTGAATCAATGACCATTGCAGTCCGGACATAGGTGCCTTCACCTTGAGCTGTGATGGTGGAGTCTGTAGCATTAATCACAACATTTTTGTTACCACTAACTTTTACACCTTCAACGAATTTTTTGTCTGCCGTTGATTCAGCAGTAATATCATGACCAGCAAAAGCAACATTAAGGTCTTCATCTGCCGCATTAATTGTTACGGCTGTAATCTGTTTGTCTGCTGTATTGCTAATAACAACATCTTGATCCAGAGTCGTCTTATCTTTATTCAGCGTAACCGAATCAGTTGATACCGCGTTATCAGCAGCGAATGCTGGTGCAGAAAGAGCCATAACAATAGCTGTCGCTAATGCGCTGCGGTAAAATGCCTTACTGTTTTTCATGAAGAAATTCTCCATTCTGGTAACTAATTTCAATTTCCCACTTATTTATATTTATGCAGAGATAAAACCTGCGTCCCTGCATTTACCACCACGGAATACCTGTTGGTATTTCCGTTTTCACGCAATGTCATGGCATTCGTTTTTTCCAATGCATTTCCATCACCGTGAAATTTATTGCTGCTCAGCAGCAGGGCTTCCCGCAATGACATGCTGTCCGGTATTCCCCAACGCTTTTTTAGCGACTGCTCGGCAAGCCATATCTGTCTTATCCCCGTTTTGAGAAACTGCGCACTGTATTCCCAGCTGTGTCCGGCAAGAAGCAACGACAACACCTTCTTTTGCTTTTCCGGGAAGCGTTCTGACATGACGATTGTCTTTGTGCGGTTATTCACCTCTTTCATAAAGACAGAGTAACTGTCCATAACTGGCAAATTTTCTGCATGTTTCAGCCCTGATAACCCACCAGAGGAATTTGCAATACTGATGACATGCTCTACTGACATTCCTGGTTTCAGTAACCTCAGGTTTTTGAGAACGCCAGAAATACTCACATCCGGTGGCAGAAAAAATGGCGCGACGCACAACACCACCACGAATGAGTGATCCCGATAAAATCGGAACCACATTTCAGCGCATTCGGCAGGTCGCCCTGCCGATATCACGACACTCTGTGGCCTGTGCCGCAATTTATTGCGTAACTCCTCTTCTGTTCCGATGCAGGTAACATTGCCGACAGAACCGGTTGATAGAGCTGCGAACTGCGCTGGTACAATTCCTGAGGGACAGAAAAGAACGAAACGCATCCTTCCCTCACAGATGTCAGTACGCCAGCACGCTGTACAGGCTGTACAGCGGGCCTCCCAATCCTGCAGCCCAGAGCAGTAGAAATATTTTGGCCCCTACACTGTAGCGAGTCCGTACGCGCCGCAGTGGGGGGTAGTAACAACGCTGTTGTGTCATAACAATCCTGGTCTTTTTTTAGAAATATTTTTTCTTTGTCCGGGAAGTACTTTTCCGGAAATGGCGTCAGAATTTATTGATTCACCAACGGCAACTTTCTCTGGATAAAGAATTCCGGATACCATGTTCTGCACATACTGAGTGAGTCGATGAGCGGAATGTTGTCCGACATATCTTGCATGTAGCCGTATATTCCGTTTCACTCTGCTGTCACCGCATCCCGTATAGAGCAGCCTGAAATCGCTCAGAGTTCCCAGTCCAAGTTTCATTAATGCCCGTGTGGCAATCGCATGCAGGGTCTTTGAACTGCGTTGTTCATAACGGGCAATCTCACTGAAACTCATGCCCTGCATCAGAATCTTAAGCACGCTCAACTCCCGTGCAGTCAGGAGCCAGAAATCGCTCATATCGCCGGGCAAAGGACGTAGTAACCAGCGGATAATTTGATTCTGATAACGACTCGCTGTCAGCATGGTGCCGATGCGTGGGAAGCCGTTATACAGACTTGCAGCAGGAGCATTATCGAACCAGTCGGAGTCACCGGTCAGGCAGACCTGCCATTGCCCGGCATCACTCCGCAAGCGGACAAGACAAGCCAGAAGAACTAACTCCCCCGAAGGAAGCTAAGGGATATCAGCCAACAGATAGCCACAGGAGGTCTTTAAAACGAATTCAACCTCTGTAGTGACGTTGCTGTACACCCGCACGATATACCTGTCCGCTGGGATGAGAGACTCCAGTGCCAGCCTGGTAAACTGACAGGCACTGATAATAACCAGAGGCTTCTTCATTCAGACTCGTCCACGCCATAGCTACAAAACCTGACATTTTGATTCAAAATGTCAGGTTTTGTTTAATTGCCTGAATATTTAATTTTCTTGGAATATAAATCTAATTTGTTTGATTTTTATTGTTTTTAATTTGGTTGCATTTAACAACATGAGTGAAAGTTAATCACTGGTATGACCTTGGCGGTTAATCATTTCAAATCATGGGGTTATTTTACTTTAGCGAGAAATATCAACATGTTATGTGTTTTATTGAATTGAATGGGCTGTTTTTTTATGGAAGAATTGAGGAAAACGTAGGAATCTGACATTTTGAATCAGAAGGTACTGTTTTAACGAGGCTTTTTTTTCCACACCCCTTTAAATCGAGCAGCATTACTGGCTGTGTATCTGACAGTATGCTGGATATTTCGATGACCCAGATAATCCTGAAGTAGTCGGGTATCGACACCATTGTCAGCCAGAGCAAAACCACAGGCATGACGTAACATATGAGGATGTGCTTTTACAGCTAATCCTGCACGTCTTCCAGCCTCACGAATGATAGAAAAAAATGTTGTCTGCTGATAGGGCGGCGTTTCCGGGAGAGAAAAAGCCAGTCTCCTTCAACTCCGTTTTCAATTAACTTCCTCTGCTTAAGCCACAACTTGATCAAATTATATTCATCAGGAAGAAGAGGATGTGTTGTCGAGAAACCATTTTTAATCCGCCGAATATTAAGTTGTTTTCCTGATGCATCAATATCGGATAAACGTAAATCAAGAAGTTCACTGGCCCTAAAACCGTGAATGAAAGCCATCATAATTAGACAGCGATTTCTTTCAGGAAAGGACATGCTCTGGGCTGCATCCATCAGCCTGTAGACTTCATCCTGTGTGAGATATTTTCTCGTCATACGCCACCGTGTACAGTTGTAAAAAAGAGAGGCACACCCAGATAAGTATGCCTGCAATCAGAACGTTATCGATGTAATCTCATTATCTCATTAATAAGATTTTTTGAATAGTAGTTCTACGCAATAGACTAAATATGAACTATTTATTGTGCTGCTTTTCTACAAGCCATTTTTAATGCGTGTTTTTATCTACATTGATGTGAAAAAATAAATATAAAAGCTATGAATTACAGGGCGTGGGGGATGTGTGTTACGTCTAATGTTTTAGTGATGTTTAGTAGTTTTGAGATATTTGATGTTATTTCTTATAAGGTTGTTTTTATTGTTTATCTTATTGATTTTATATGCATTTTGTCGTTCAATGAAGTTATTGTGTAGAAAATAAAAATTTAATATTATTCCCGTTAATTTACAATAACACATTGTTGTAA